>JACCEA011000490.1_pt1 | contig 66776 bp, 58 predicted proteins | sample 7449851 | NCBI WGS metagenome assembly JACCEA01 (sample SAMN15323453, study PRJNA562643) | freshwater metagenome | isolation source: river surface water | place: USA:Blue River Watershed | collected 2017-08-18 | reverse complement strand
GCCCCGGCTTGTGCGCTGGGGCTGGCGGTGAGCTGGAAGAAAGGCGATGCGCCGCTGGCGGCGGCCAGCTGCTGGGCGCAAGCCATGAGATCGGGTGCCAGCTCGGCCATGCGCGGTGCATCGAGTCGCACCGAGGGACCTGCAATCGTCACCACCCCAAACGCGGCCTGACCGGCAAAGCGCACCGGAGCCGAGATCGCAGACAAGCCCAGGGTGTAGGTGTCGACCGTGATGCTGTAGCCGCGCTCGCGCGTGGCCTGCACCTCGGCCATGACGGCTTGCAAGCTGGTGGGCGCATTGGGGCCAAAGTCGCTGGGGCTGCCCAGCCCCTGATGCGCCAGCAAGGCCAAGGCCTGGTTGTCGTCCAGGGTGGACAGCCAGGCCCAGCCCGACGATGAGCACGACAGGCGGGCATCGCTGCCCATGTCCGGGTCGTAGCGCAGACCCTGGCGGGCGCCTTGCGCACGCGCCACCCAGGTGAGGCGTTCGCCATCGACCACCGACAGCCTGACCAGCTCGCCCGAGCGCTCGGCCAACTGGTTGAGCAGGGGTTGAGCCACATCGACGATGCCAGATTGGCTCAGGTAGGAAAGCCCCATTGATACCAGTTTGGTGGTGAGCAAGTACTGGCCGTGGCCTTTGACCTGGCGCACATAGCCGGTGTGCATCAGGCTGGCCAGCAACCGGTGAACCGCGCTTTTGGGGATGCCCAGGCGGTCGGCCACCTGGACCAGTTCCAGCCCCTCGCCGTGCTGAGCCAGCAATTCCAGGATGGCCAAGGTGCGTTCAAGAATGCCGTTCATGCGATGAAATTAAATTCAAAAATGGAATGAAGTTCCAGTTTATCGGTTTTCGGTTAGCATGACCACCCATCGCAAAAGAATTTCATGGCCAGACATGCTTGACGCGCTCAGCGGGGCGACCCGCATCCATTTCATCGTGGGCGACCCCATTGCCCAGGTCAAATCCCCTTGGGGCATGACCCAGGCCTTTGAAGCCCAGGGGCGCAACGCCGTGTGCATCCCCGCCCATGTCCGGCCCCAAGCGTTGACTCAGTGGTTTGAGGGCGTGAGCACCATGCACAACCTAGACGGCCTCATCGTCACCGTGCCCCACAAGTTTTCGGCCTATGCCTTGTGTGCCTCCGCCACCGAACGGGCTCAATTCGTTCAGGCCGCCAACACCTTGCGCCGCCGCTCCGACGGGCGCTGGCATGGCGACATGTGCGACGGCCTGGGCTATGTGCAAGCCCTCATCGAGCAAGGCGCCGACCCCAGGGGCAAGTCGGTGCTGGTGGTGGGTTCGGGTGGCGCGGGCTCGGCCATTGCGCATGCGGTGGTGGTGGCGGGCGCGCGTCACGTGCACATCCACGATGCCGATGTGCGCCGCCGTGATGCCCTCATCGCCCGCTTGCAAAGCCTCGCGCCAGATCGCGTGAGCGCGGGCAAGCCCCAGGCGATGGGGCATGACATCCTCATCAACGCCACGCCCACGGGCATGCAAGCCCACGACCCGCTGCCCCTGGACCTCACCGGCCTCAGGCCGCAGCAGACCGTGGGGTGTGTCATCACCTCGCCTGCGGTGACCCCGCTGATTGCCCGCGCCAGGGAGCAGGGTTGTCCCACCGTGACAGGCGCGGACATGTTTGGCAAAGTGCGCGAGGCCATGGTGGCTTTTTTACTGGAGACCGCGGCATGAAGGTGTTGCGCAAAGGCCCTGAGGGTCTGGCATCGGAATACGACGTGGTGATCGTGGGCGCAGGCGGCGCGGGTTTGTCGGCCGCCCTGTTTGCGGCGCTCGAGGGCGCTTCGGTGCTGATCGTCGAGCGCACCTCGCATGTGGGCGGCACCACCGCCTGGTCGGCGGGGACGAGTTGGGTGCCCGGCAATCCGCACAGCGCCAAGGTCAATCCCAGCGACACGCTGGAGGCTGCCCGCACCTACCTCAACACCGTGGTGGGATCCCGCTCCGATGCTGCGGTGCGCGAGGCCTTTCTTGCCCATGGCCAAGAAGCCGTCTCCCGCCTGGAGCGCGACACCCACGTCCACTACCGCCCCTATCCCAAACATCCCGACTATGAATCCGACCAGCCCGGTGCCGTGCTGGCGGGGCGGGCCATCGAGCCCTTGCCCTTTGATGCGCGGGTGCTGGGTGAGTTCATGGACTTGGTGCGCGAGCCCATTCCCGAGTTCACGGTGCTGGGCGGCATGATGGTGGACCGCACCGACATCAACCACTTGCTGGGCATGCGCCACAGTTGGGCTTCGTTGCGCCATGCTGTGCGCATCCTCTTGCGCCATGCCTGGGATCGGTTGCGCCATCCGCGCGGCACGCGCTGGGTCATGGGCAATGCTTTGGTGGGGCGCTTGCTGCATTCGCTCATGTCCCATGCGCGGGTGACCCTGGTCTTGCAGACCGAGGTGACGGGCTTGCAGGCGCTCGCGCAGGGACCGGCGCACCAGTTGCACCTGCGCGGCGTGGAGGGTGGGGCTGAGCTCAGTGTGCGCGCCAGCAAGGCGGTGATGACAGCCACGGGCGGCTTTAACCGCCACCCCCTGCGGCGGCACCGCCTCTTGGGTGAGTTGCCCCTGGATTGGTGTCCCGGCGCGCCCGGCCACACCGGGGCTTTTCACGATGTGTTCGAGTCCACTGGGGCAAGCTATGGACAAGGCGCGGCCTCGCATGCGTTTTGGGCACCGGTGTCCCTGCGCGACCGAGCCGATGGTACGCAGGCCGTGTTCCCACACTTTGTGATGGACCGTGCCAAGCCTGGCACCCTGGTGGTCGATGGGGAGGGTCACCGTTTTCTCAATGAAAGCATGTCTTATCACCGCTTTGGCCTGGCCATGCGGGCTGCGCAGAAAGACCGACCCAGCATCCCGGCGTTTTTGCTGGCCGATGCGCGCGCCATCAAGGCCTATGGCCTGGGCATGGTGCGCCCTGGGGGTCATGGGCTGCAAGCGTTCATCGATGACGATTACCTGATCCAGGCGCACAGCCTGGACGACTTGGCGCGACAACTGCAAATGGATCCGAACGTCTTGCGCAACACGGTTCGCCAGTTCAATGCCCATGCCGTGGCGGGGCATGACCCGGACTTTCACCGGGGCGAGACGGCCTACCAGCAAAACCTGGGCGATGCCAGCTGGAGCGGCCCCAACCCGTGCCTGGGCGAGCTGGCGCAAGCGCCGTTTTATGCCGTGCGCCTGTATCCGGGCGACATCGGGGCGGCCACTGGGTGGTCTACCAATGCCCACGCGCAAGTGCTGGGTGCAGATCGCCAGCCGCTGGCGGGCTTGTATGCGCTGGGCAATGACATGCAGTCCATCATGGGTGGGGTGTATCCCGCGCCGGGCATCACCCTTGGGCCGGGCATGGTGTTCGCCCATCTGGCCGTGCGACACGCCTTGGCTTGATGCACATCAGCGCCTGGTCAGATCAGACCCGCGGCGCACTTTGTCTGGGCAGCGTGCACCAGGCCTTGAGGTAAAACCTCGCCATGAACACGCCACACCCCCATTCGCAGTCACGGGGACGCTGGGTCGACCATGCGCATCGCCTGCTGTTTGACCCCCATGCCCGACATGGGTACGCCCAAACCTTTGAGAACCTCATCGCCTGGGTCATCATCTTCAGCATGGTGGCCATCTTCGCCGAGCATGTCGAGGCGATTGAGCTCGCGCATGCCGATTTCCTGCAAGGCTTTGACCGGGTCTGCGTGACCATCTTCACGGTGGAATACCTGCTGCGCGTGTGGGTGGCGCCGCTCGATCCCAGGTATCACGGCAAGTCCTTTGCCCGGCTGCGCTACATGGCCAGCCCCTATGCGCTCATCGATTTCATTGCCATCTTTCCGTTCTACCTCACGGCGCTGGTCGGGGTGGACTTGGCCAGCTTGCAGCTGCTGCGAATGGTTCGTCTGCTGCGCATCCTCAAGCTCACCCGCAATGTGGTGCCGGCCTGGCGCGAGTTTCAGGCGCTCAACCAGGGGCGCACGTTTCGCGCCAAGCTCTACGCCCTGATGGAGCCCACGGGGCATTCGGGCCAGCTGCGCGTCTATGTGGACAACTTCATCGTGTTCTGGGTGCTGCTCTCCATCGTTTGCGTGGTGCTCGAGTCGGTGCAATCGGTGCACAACATCTTGTCGCTGCAATTCATCCTGATCGACACCGTGGCGTTTGGGGTCTTCACGGTGGAGTATTTGATTCGCCTCTACATCGCACCTGAAAACCCGCGCTTCAAGCGTGCTTTTGCGCCGCACGGGGCCTATGTGTTGAGCCCCCAGGCGCTGATCGACCTGCTCGCCATCCTGCCCTTTTTGCTCGAAACCATCTGGCCCAATCAGGTGGACTTGCGTTTCTTGCGCGTGTTCCGGCTCGCGCGCTTGCTCAAGCTCACCCGATACACCACGGCCACGGTCACGCTCTACAAGGTGTTGCGACGCGAGTGGCAGGTGATCTTTGCCTCGGTGTTCATCATGCTCTTGCTCATTGTGCTGGCCGCCAGCCTGGGCTATTTGCTCGAGCATGAATCCCAGCCCGACAAGTTCGAAAACATCCCGCAAGCCATTTATTGGGCGGTCATCACCCTGGCCTCGGTGGGCTATGGCGACATTTCGCCCGTGACCCCTTGGGGGCGCACGCTCACGGTGGTGTTGTCGCTGGTGGGGGTGGGCATCTTTGCCATTCCTGCGGGCTTGCTGGCGTCGGCTTTCACCGACCAGTTGCGCATCGATCGCGACAACTTCAAGCGCCAGCTCCTCGAAGACCTGCAAGCCGGTGACAACCTGCCCACGCGCAAAGCTGCGATCGCCGAAGAAGCCGAGCGCTTGCACTTGTCCCCCGAGGACATTGCGCGCCTGCAAAAAGAGGCGCAGGAGGAATTCGAGGAGCGCCAGCGCGAGCAAGGGCTCTCGGGCCTGGTGATCCTGGATCCTCAGCACCACCCTGAACTGGTGGCCATGCAGGCCTCGGTGTTGTGCCATCAATTGAGTCTGTTGGCCGAGCACATCGATCCCCAAGTCCTGCGCGAGCGCAAGTCGGATGCATCGGTTTTGCATCCCCGGCTCGATGAGGTGATGACGGTCTTGAAGCGCCCTTGATCTGCCCATGATCCCCCGGCCTTGCGGGCTTTGAGAGAATCCACCTTTCTTTGAAAGCCCAAGCCCATGGATCGCCTCACCCTCACCCAACCCGACGACTGGCATTTGCATGTGCGCGATGGCGCGGCCCTGGCAACGGTGGTGCCCCACACCAGCGCGCAATTTGCACGCGCCATCATCATGCCCAACCTCAAGCCGCCGGTGACCACCGCCGAGCAGGCAATGGCTTATCGCGACCGCATCCTCGCCGCTGTGCCTGCCGCTCATGCCTTTGAGCCGTTGATGACGCTCTACCTCACCGACCGCACACCAGCCTCCGAAATCGCCAAGGCCAAGGCAGCAGGCGTGGTGGCCTTGAAGCTCTATCCGGCGGGTGCCACCACCAACAGCGACTCGGGCGTGACCGATTTGCAGCATGTGCGCGCCACGCTCGAGGCCATGCAACGCGAGGGCTTGCTGCTGCTCATCCATGCCGAGGTCACCGACCCAGCGGTGGATGTGTTTGACCGCGAGGCGGTGTTCATCGAACGTCATCTGATGGGCTTGCGGCGCGATTTCCCCGAACTCAAGATCGTGGTGGAGCACATCACCACCAAGGATGCAGCCCAATATGTGGAGTCAGCAGACCGCTTCACAGCCGCGACCCTCACCGCCCACCATTTGCTCTTCAACCGCAATGCATTGTTCACGGGCGGCTTGCGCCCGGACTACTATTGCCTGCCCGTGCTCAAGCGCGAGGTGCACCGGCTTGAACTCCTGCGCGTGGCCACCAGCGGCAACCCGCGTTTCTTCCTGGGCACCGACAGTGCCCCCCACCCCAGCCACCTCAAAGCCCACGCCCTGGCCTGTGCAGGCTGCTACACGGCCTTGAGTGCCATGCCCTTGTATGCCCAGGCCTTTGAGCAGGCGGGCGCACTCGATCGCCTGGAGGCCTTTGCCAGTTTCCATGGCGCTGACTTTTACGGACTGCCCCGCAACACGGGACAACTCACCCTCAAACGCGAGCCCTGGACCTTGCCGCAGACCCTGAGCTTTGGCGATGGCCAGCTCACCCCCTTGTGTGCGGGCGACACCTTGTCCTGGCAGGTTGAGCATTGACCGACTGGGGTGTGCAACCAGATTGGCGGCATCCTGGCTTGCAAGCCTATGCGGCCTGGGGCGAGGCGGTGCAGGACCACTTGGCCGTGGGTTTGAGCATGGCCCAAGCCATGAACCGGTTGACGGCCAGCTTGAGTCACGAGTCGGCATTGGCTCATCCTGGCCTGCCGCGATTCATTCCCGGTGACGCATTGCCCCCCGACTTGCCCTATGAAGTTTTCATCCATCAGCAGCGCGCAGTGCCCACGCGCGACAACTGGCACGATGGCTTCAACGCCCTGTGCTGGTTGCGCCTGCCTGTGCTCAAGTGGCATTTCAATCGATTGCAAGCCGAGGTCATTTCGCGCGAGGGCATTCGCGCGCAGCGCGGCCCCGTGCGCGATGCCATCACCGTGTTTGACGAGAACGGCTTGCTGTTGCAGGCACCCGATGCCTTGTGGCAGGCCATTGCGCAACGGCAGTGGCAGCGTGCCTTTGTCGATTTGCGATCGGCCTGGGCGCAATGCCGCTGGGTGATCGTGGGTCACGCCTTGCTCGATCACCTCAGGCGACCTTTCAAGGGCATCACCGCGCATGTGTTGCGTTGGCCCACGGACTGGGGCACTGAGGAAACCACGCTCGCGCACGGCATGGCCAGTCAACTCAGCGCCGAGGTCTTGGCCCGCAAACCCTTTACCCCTTTGCCTGTGATGGGCATGCCAGGCTGGATGCTGGGTCAGGATGAAGCTGACTTTTTCGCTGACCACACCGTGTTTCGACCGGCCCGCCGCGATCCGGGCTTGACCCAGGGCGCATGAGCGAAAGGTGTAGAGGCGTGTAGGGGTTTTCAGCGCCCCCTTGAATTGGGAGACATGAGCCCTAACATCTGGTCTCAACGACCTCCTTCGAGGTCGGTCTCAAAGGAAACCATGAAACGCATTGTTCTGTTCGTCTTGACCAACCTGGCCGTGGTGCTGGTGTTGGGCATAGTGGCCAGCTTACTGGGGGTGAACCGTTACCTCACGGCCAACGGATTGGACCTCTCCGCCCTGCTGGGCTTTGCCCTCATCATGGGCTTTGGCGGCGCATTCATTTCGTTGTTGATGAGCAAGCCCATTGCCAAGTGGAGCACGGGCGCGCAGGTCATCACCCAACCCCAATCGCCGGATGAAACCTGGCTGGTGGACACCGTCTCTCGCCTGGCGCAGCGTGCGGGCATTGCCATGCCCGAGGTGGCGATCTATGAAGGCGAACCCAACGCTTTTGCCACCGGCGCATTCAAGAATTCGTCCCTGGTGGCGGTCTCCACGGGTTTGCTCGAGGGCATGACCCGCGAGGAAATCGAAGCCGTGCTGGGTCACGAGGTGGCCCACATTGCCAATGGCGACATGGTGACCCTGACCCTGATCCAGGGCGTGCTCAACACCTTTGTGATCTTCCTCAGCCGAGTGGTCGGATATGCGGTGGACAGCTTCTTGCGCAAGAACGATGAAGAGTCCTCGGGTCCTGGCATTGCCTATTACGTCACCAGCTTTGTGCTCGATCTGGTGTTTGGCATCGTGGCCAGCATGATCGTGGCCTGGTTCAGCCGTCAGCGTGAATTCCGCGCCGATGAAGGCTCAGCCGACTTGCTTGGCCGCAAGCAACCCATGATCAATGCCTTGCATCGACTGGGCGCCATGCAACCGGGTGCCTTGCCCCAAAGCGTGGCTGCCTTTGGCATCGTCAGTGGTGTGGGCAAACTCTTTGCCAGCCACCCGCCGCTGGAAGAGCGCATCGCAGCCCTGGAGTCGCGCGGCTGATCAATCTGGCTGGTGCAAGGCCAGCCATTGTGTGGCGAGGTGTTCGGCGGCCTTGATGCCGTCCACACCCGCCGACAAGATCCCCCCTGCAAAGCCCGCGCCTTCACCGGCCGGATACAAGCCCCGCCAGCCGGGGCTTTGTCCTTGGGCGTCGCGATGGATGCGAACAGGCGAGGACGTTCGCGTCTCCACGCCCGTCATCCAGGTGTCGGGGGCATCAAAGCCGCGCAGCTTGCGACCAAACACCGGCAAGGCTTCCCGCATGGCTTCGATGGCGTAGCCGGGCAAAACCGTGGAGAGGTCGCAAGGCGTGACCCCTGGCTTGTAAGACGGGGTGACTTCGCCCACATGGTCCGAGGCCTGGCCTGCGAGGAAATCTTCCACACGCTGACCCGGTGCCGAGTAATTGCGGCCACCCGCCTCAAAAGCCAGCCGCTCGAGCTGGCGTTGCAAGACCACGCCGCCCAGGGCCAGGGGCGGACCCTGCACCCACTGCTCGGGGGGCAACTCGGGCAAATGCGCGGCCAGCACCTCGGGGTCGGTGGGAAAGTCTGAGGGCTCGATGCCCACCACCAGGCCTGCATTGGCATTGCGCTCGGCGCGGGAATATTGGCTCATGCCATTGGTCACCACATGGCCCAGCTCCGATGTAGCGGCCACCACCGTGCCACCAGGGCACATGCAAAAGCTGTAGACGCTGCGCCCATTGCGTGCATGGTGAACCAGCTTGTAGTCGGCGGCACCCAGCATGGGGTGGCCTGCATGCGGACCCCAGCGCGCGCGGTCGATCACCGACTGCGGGTGTTCGATGCGAACCCCAATGGAAAACGGCTTGGCGGCCATGGGCACACCCAGCCGCCAAAGCAGGGCAAACACATCGCGCGCGCTGTGACCCACGGCCAGCAGCAGGTGCTCAGTGGCCAGCTCGGTCACCTCGCCAGTGTCCATGTGCGTGAGGGCAATGCCTTGCACCGCGCGCCCGCCATCGGCCAGGGTCTTGACCATCACCTCACTGAGCCGGTGCTCGAAGCGGATCTCGCCCCCCAGGGCGATGATGCGCTCGCGCAGCCCCTCGACCACCTTGACCAGTTTGAAGGTGCCAATGTGCGGGTGGGCGGCATAAAGGATGTCGTCAGGGGCGCCGGCCTGCACCATGTCTTGCATGACCTTGCGACCCAGGTGGCGCGGGTCCTTGATCTGGCTGTAGAGCTTGCCGTCGGAAAACGTGCCGGCTCCGCCTTCGCCAAACTGCACATTGCTGTTGGGATGCAACTGACGCTTGCGCCACAGCGCCCAGGTGTCCTGCGTGCGCTGACGCACGGATTTGCCGCGCTCCACCACGATGGGGCGCAGACCCATTTCGGCCAGCGCCAGGGCTGCAAAAATCCCGCAGGGACCAAAGCCCACCACCACCGGGCGCTCACCTGCAGCCCAGGTGCGCGCGCGCAACTGGCTGGCACGCTGTGTGTCGATGGGAGGATGCCAGCGCATGTCGGGCGTGGCCTGCACATGCGGGTGGCTGCCCAGGCCTTGCAGGCATTGGGCTTCAGCCTCTGGCGAAGCGAGGCCCACATCGACGATGTAGACCACATGCAAGGGTTTGGTGCGAGCATCAAAGCTGCGCTTGAACACCGAGCGTTGCACCAGTTCACTGACGGGTCGCCCTAGAACCTGGGCGGCGCGCTCCCACACCGCTTCGATCACCACCGGCGGATCAGCCGCTGGCTCTGGGGGATCAAAGCGTGCATCGAGGGGGAATTTGAGTTCGCTGATTCGGATCATGGAGTCCCCAAGCATACGAGATGCGCGTGCCCCATAATCCGGGCGTGAAGTTCGCCAGGCCGTCGCTGGTGCAATGGTGGAAACACCGCACTGGAGGAACGTCCGGACTGCACAGGGCAGCGCAGGAGGTAACACCTCTCCACCGTGAGGTGAGGATCAGAGCAACAGAGACGAGCCGATTGAGTTCGGGTGAAACGGGCAATCTCTGCGCGCAGCAATGCCAAGTAGGCCAGCGTTGATGTGGCTCCGCGGAGCTGGCGGGTCGGCAGCACCGAGCCGAGTGGGTGACCCTCGGCCAAGATGAATGACGGTCACAAGGGGGTAACCCCTTGCACAGAATCCGGCGTATCGGCGAACTTCACTTTTTCATTCATCCGGCAAAGCCCAGCGCGCACGCAGGCGTGCGAGCAAGTCCCGCGCGACCAGCGAGCTGGCGTGGTCCGAGAGGTGGTCGCCATAGCTGTAGAGGAATTGGCCGTTGCGTGACATGGGGCACAGGTCGCTGGCCTCGTCGCACAGCAGGGGCATGGGGTTGTAGACCAGCACCTGGGGGTTGTCGGCCTGCAGCCGCCGGGCGAACTCGGTGTAGGGTGCGGTCCAGAGGCGGTGATCGCTGTAGCGTTGTGTGCACAAGGGGTTGGGCTTGCGGTGCAGCAAGTCGCCCAGCAAGGGCCAATCGGACATGCGGCCTGAAATGCAATCGTTGGGGTCGGGCAAGGTGGGGTTGTCCATCACAAAGACCACATGGCGCCCGCTGCGCTGCAAGCGATCGAACAGGGCGCGATACGTGGTCAGCCAGCTGGTCATGGCTTCTTCGGTGGGCGGGGTGAGCACGCGTCCCGTCCCGTGTTCAAGCGGCATCATGCCGCGCAAGGCGTTGTGCAAGACCACCACCTTGACCTTGGGGTCGCGTTCGATGCGTGCCAAGGCCAGGTCGTTGTCGCTGCCTGTGCCCAGGAAATTGGTGCCCCCCAGAATGGCCCAGGACTGCGTGGCAGCAGACTCGCGCGCCAAACCATAGAACAAGGCCTCGGCCTTGCTGTCGCCCAGGATGACGAACTGTGAATCCACCGCTGGGTTGCTTTGCATGCAAAAGCCAATGCCTGGCATGTCCTGTTCGGTGAGCCCGCAGCGCTTAGCCCAGCGCCCCCGGTCTGCACCAATCACCATCGAGGCAAGGTCGGCCTCCAGGCGGTGTTCATAGCGCCACTTCATGCCGTGACCGATGCTCACCCAGTGACCCAGGCCAAAGAGCACGGCCATGCCCACAAGCAAGCCCGTCATCCTCAGGCGGCTGGGTGGGCCAAAGCGGATGGGACGCTCGATGAAGCGGTGGGTGAGCGCAGCCAGCACAAAGCTGGCCACGACCAGGCTCAGGCGCTTTTCCACGCTGGGGGTGTGACCGTCGAGGATGCGGGCAAAGGACAGCAACGGCCAGTGCCACAGGTAAAGCGGGTAACTGATGAGCCCCACCCACACCAGCCAGGGATGTTGCAAGACACGCTGGTGCCAACCGGGATGACGACCCGCAGCAATCAGCGCGACTGCCCCCACCACGGGCAACAAGGCCCAGGCACCGGGGAACAGGCGTTGCGGATCAATCAGCACCCAGCCCGCGATGAGCAAGCCAAAACCCAGCACCGCCATGGGGGCGGCCCAGTGGGTGGGGGTGCCCAGACGCGCCACGAAACGCTGCCGCTCCCACACCACATAGGCCGCGCCCGCGAGCAATTCCCAAAAGCGGGTGAGTGGGGAATAAAACGCGCCCACCGGGTCCAGGGGCGTTTTCCAGAAGGTGTACATGAGAGAGGCCAGCAACAGCGTCCACAGCACCGCCCCCAGGCGCTGGAAGAGCTTGAGGCTCAGGGCAATCAGCAAGGGCCAGGCCAGGTAGAACTGTTCTTCCACGCCCAACGACCACAAGTGCAGCAAGGGCTTGGTGTCGGGTTGGCTGTCGAAGTAGCCTGCATCGCGCCAGAACATGAAGTTGTCCAGGAACACCGCGCCCCCGGCCATGTACTTGCCGTATTTGCTGTATTCATTGGAGGACAAGGCCAGCCATCCCACGATCCAGCCCAGCCCCAGGATGAGCATGAGCGCGGGAAAGATGCGCCGGGTGCGCCGCGCATAAAAGCGGGCGAAGCCAAATCGCCCCTCATCGTGTTCACGCAGGATGAGGCCGGTGATGAGGTAGCCGCTGATGACAAAAAACACATCCACCCCAATGAAGCCGCCTGGCAGCAGGGTGGGAAAGGCATGAAAGACCAGCACACTCAAGACCGCCAGGGCGCGCAGGCCATCCACATCCGGGCGGTAACCATTGAGATGAGATTGCGCATGGCGTTGCGCTGCGCTGGGGTGCACGAGGTCGGTCATGGCGGAAGCTCAGCGGCGTTGTTGCAGGCGTTCGACATGGGCTTGCAGCGACAAGCGGGCAACGGGCCAGATGGCCGCAGGCACGTCGTCATAAGCCATGGGTAACCAGTCGTCGAGGTCGCCCTCGGGCATGGCCTGCATCACCTGGGCAATCTTGGCTTCGCGCGCCAGCCGGTGGTGCTTGAGCGCTTGCACGCGCTCGTGCGCATCGTGAGGCTGATGCGGCCAATTGCCCAGCACATGGCCGTGGGCGGGCAGGATGAAGCCCACCCGATGCGCCTGGATGAGGACCAGGAGCTTGTCCAGCGAATCGAGGTAGTCGCTCATGCTGCCGTCGCGTGGTGGCACCACCGTGGTGGAGCCATTGAGCACGTGGTCGCCGCTAAAGAGCAGGGCATCTTCTTTGAGCAAAAAGCACAGGTGGTTGGCCGTGTGCCCTGGCGTGTGAATGGCCACCAGGGTGTGCTCGATGCCATGGGCGTGCACCGAGAGTTCATCGCCGTCGCCCAGCACGCGGTCGGGTTGCCACACGCTGTCGGCTCGGGCATGGGGACCCGAGGGCATGCCCCAGGTGGCCACCTCAAGGCCAGCAGCCTGGGCTTTGGCTTGCAACAGCGCAGCCGCGGGCGAGTGGTCGGGGTGGGAGTGGGTGCATACGATGTGACGCAAGTGGGCGCCCGTGAGTTGCCACAGGCGCTCCACATGGGTGACATCGGCGGGACCGGGGTCGATCACGATGTAGCCCGTCTGGTCATCGCCCACAAGATAGGTGTTGGTGCCCGGTCCGGTCATCACGCTGGTGTTGGGGGCGGTGAGCCGTTTGACATGCGCGAGCAAGTCCACGGCCTGTTCACTTTGCCAGTCCAGGCTGTGCACGATTTGCCCATCGGGGCAGGTGAGGGCGACTTCGCCAAAGGGCGAGTCCGATTCCATGAAGCGCGCGATTTCGCCAGCGCGCTTGCCCGCACGTGGGCAACTCACAAAGAGGGGCTGCTCGCTCACAAAGGCGTCAAAGAGGGCGTCCACCGAGGCAAAGCCGCGAAGGCGCTCGAGGGTGCGCAGCGTGGGAAAGATCATGAAGAACTGACCCTCTGCATGGCGTTGCACCGCATCCTCGGGGCGAATCCAGATGGGCTCGAATTGTTCGCGCTCATCGGCCACGGGGATTTGCCCTTGCGGCATGCGCGCCGCGAGAAAGGGCACATCAAAGCGTTTGGGCATGTCGCGGTCGGTGATCCAGTGCGCCAGCACCCAGACCTGGTCTGCCCTCAGGCGCCAGCCCAGGGCTTTGACCTGATCGTAAAAAGGCGCTTGGCGGTCCAGCCTGGCAATGTCTTGCGCCGTCACGGGTTGGCCATCGGCTTGGTCGGCGATGACGATGCCCAGCTCCTCAAAGCTTTCCCGGATGGCGGCCAAAGCCTGGGTGAGGCGCAAGTCCGATTGCGTGCTGCGCCGCAGGCTGAGCGCGTGCGCGGCGGTGTCGCTGTCATCGATGCCGCCGCCGGGGAAGACGAAGGCGCCAGGTGCAAAACTCGCCTGCATGGAGCGGCGGGTCATGAGCACCTCGGGGCCTTGGGGGCCATCGCGCCACATCAGCACGGTGGCGGCATTGAGCAGGGGTGAGGGCTCGCGTTGGGGATGGAGGAATTGAGTGGGTCTGACCATGACGGTATTCTCTCAGGCAGCAGCTCAGGTTTCGGGGCTCACGCCCAGGGCGACCAAAAAGCGCGCCACCATGTTGTAGCTGGCAATCGCCGCCGTGATCTCCACCAGCTCGGTGGTCGTGAACTGCTGCTGCATGCGGGCAAACACGCTGTCGTCCACCCGCACTTGCACCGTCATCTGTGCGGCGTACTGGATGATGAGGCGTTCAACGGCGCCCAGCTCGGGCTGATCGACCGCCTTGAGGGGCTGCGCCTGCACTGCACGGCCAAGGGCATCGAGTTCGGCCTGCGTGCCGCCAGCGGCCAGGAAATCAGGTGCATGGTGGTGGTATTCATATTGCGCGCCGGTGAGCAAGGCCACGGTACAAATGCCCAGCTCGCGCCATTTGCGCGATGCCCCCAGGCCTGTTCGCACATGACCCATGTAGACATTCCAGCCGCGTGCCAGCGGTTCGCTCCAAAGCAAAGCCTTGTCCAGGTTGATCAATTCGCCGCCCCGGCGCTTGAGGATGGCTTGCACCAGGTCATCGGGCTGGGGATGGGCGGATGGGGTCCATTCGGGAATGCGCATGGGGTCTCCTGAGCTGCAACAGGGTTGATCGATGGGGCAAGTTAGCACAGCATGGCGCGCTGGCCTGTCGCGATTGCAGATAATGCAGCCATGCGCATTCACTTCACCAAAATGCATGGAGCGGGCAACGACTTCGTTGTCCTCGATGAAACCCGTGCCCCCCTGAACCTGAATGCCGCCCAATACCGCTGGCTGGCGGACCGCCACTTTGGCGTGGGGGCAGACCAGATCCTGAGTGTTCGCCCACCCCGTCGCGCCGATGCCGATTTTGAATACGTGATCCACAACGCCGATGGCGCACAGGTGGAAAACTGTGGCAATGGTGCGCGCTGCTTTGTGCGCTTTGTACAGCAGCAGGGCTTGACCGATCGCGACACGGTGCGCGCGCAAGTGGGCCATGGGCTCATGATCTTGCAGACCTTGCCCAACGGCGCGGTGCGGGTGGACATGGGCTCGCCCTGGTTTCACCCCGATCGTTTGCCCTTTGCCCCCCAGCACGCCAGCGCCCAGCCCGGGCCTGCCGGCCTGTGCTGGCAGCTCCAGGTGCAGGGGCATGACCCGGTGGACTTTGCGTTGGTCTCCATGGGCAACCCGCATGCGGTGCTCAGGGTGGCCGATGTGGACACAGCACCGGTGACCACCCTGGGTCCCCTGGTGGAGCACCACCCAGCGTTTCCCGAGCGGGTCAATGTGGGCTTCATGCACGTGGTGGATGCGCACACGATTCGTCTGCGCGTGTTCGAGCGCGGTGCAGGCGAGACCCTCGCGTGCGGGACTGGCGCGTGCGCGGCTGTGGTGGCCGGCTTACGCCAGGGCTGGCTTCAAGGCGAGGTCACGGTCCATGCACGAGGGGGCGTTTTGCAAATCGCCTGGCCAGATCCCGCAGGTTCGGTGTTCATGACCGGACCGGCACAAACAGTGTTCACTGGCGACATTGATATTCCTGAGGAGTTGGCTCCATGAGCGGTTCACCCCTGTCCACCGTCACCGAAGACGACATCGTCGAATTCTTGGTGAGTACCCCTGATTTCTTTGCCCGTCATGCCGAGGTGCTGGCAGCCGTGCGCTTGACCAGCCCCCATGGCAACCGGGCGGTGAGCCTGAGCGAGCGACAGACCGAAATGCTGCGCGAAAAAATCCGCGTGCTTGAGTTGCGACTCATGGAGTTGATCCGCCATGGCGGTGAAAACGATGTCTTGCATCAACGCCTGATGTCCTGGGCTGAAGGCCTCATGCGCGCGGGTGCGGCCACGGGGCTGCCGCAACGCGTGACCGAGACGCTGGCTCACCGCTTCATGGTGCCCCAGGTGAGTTTGCGCCTGTGGAACCTCTCCAAGGTCTACGAGGCCGAGCCCTTTGTGCAAGGCGTCTCGCCCGATGTGTCGGCCTGGGCTCAGGGTCTGGATAAGCCCTTGTGCGGTCCTGTGCCCATGACGGGTTTGCTCGAATGGATGTCGCATCCCGACGAGATCGAATCCATGGCGGTCATCCCCTTGCGTGCCAACGCCGCAAGCGAAGCCCCTTTGGCACCTGTGTTTGGTTTGCTGGTCCTGGCCTCGCCCGATCCCCAGCGCTTTCACGCCAACATGGGCACGGAGTTGCTGCAGCAACTGGGCAACCTGGCTGGGGCGTGCCTGGCGCGCTTGCAGCAAGGTTGAGGCCGCATGGGTGAGGCGCCTGGCTGGCCAAACTGGGTTGAGCAGCACCTGGACCATTTGCGGCATGAAAAAAGACTTTCGCCGCGCACCCTGGCCATTCATGCCTTTGAGTTGCAGCGCTTGCGCACCTTGCTCGACGAGCGCGGCCTGAACCTGGATCAGGTCGATGCCCACTGGGCGCGCGCGGCCGTGGCGCGTTTGCATGCCCAGGGTCTGTCCCCCAAGAGCCTGGCGTTGACGCTGTCGTGCTGGCGCAGTCTTTTTTCGCATGGCGTGCAACAGGGCTTCCTGCGTCACCATCCCCTGGTGGGCATCAAGGCGCCCAAGGCGGCCAAACCCTTGCCCAAGGCCTTGTCGGTGGACGATGCCGTGGCGCTGGCTCAGCACCAAGACCCTGATGCAGACCCGTGGTCCCGCGCGCGCGACCATGCGGCGATTGAATTGCTCTACGGCTGCGGCCTGCGGGTGTCTGAATTGGTGGGTCTGGATGTGCAAGCCAGCCCCAAGGCGGCGGGCTGGATCGATGTGCCAGGGCGCGAGGTCCATGTGCTGGGCAAAGGCGGCAAGCGCCGCAGCGTCCCCCTGGGGCAGGCGGCGCTCGATGCCGTCGAGGCCTGGATGTCGATCCGGGCTCAGGGGCTGGATGCCGCCCATCCCACCCCGGCCTTGTTCCTGGGCAGAAGAGGCCAGCGCCTCACCCCTCATGTCTTGCGCCAGTCGCTCAAGCGATGGGCTTTGGGTGCGGGCTTGCCCACCTCGGTTCATCCGCACATGCTGCGCCACTCGTTTGCCAGTCATGTCTTGCAGTCCAGCGGTGATTTGCGTGGCGTGCAAGAGTTACTCGGACATGCCAGCATCCAGGCCACTCAGGTTTACACCCGACTGGATTTCCAGCATTTGGCCCAAACCTACGACTCGGCTCACCCCCGTGCCAAGCGCAACACCTGAGCCTTTGACCCCACCCCCATGAAGACCATCCAACTCAAACCCGGCAAGGAGCGCTCGGCGCTCAGAGGACACCCCTGGGTGTTTGACACGGCCATTGCCAAAGGCCGTGCCGACTCTGGCGAGACCGTGCGTGTGGTGGCCAGCGATGACCGCTTTTTGGGCTGGGGCGCCTACAGCCCCAGCTCCAAGATCCGCGTGCGCATCTGGAGTTTTGATGAAGCCCAGCGCATCGATGAATTGTTTCTGGCCGAGCGGCTGCGCACCGCCTGGACCATGCGCGAGCGACTGGGCATTGCCAGCAATGCCTGGCGCTGGGTGCATGCCGAGGCCGATGGCCTGCCCGGTCTCATCGTGGACCGCTATGACGACACCTTGTGCGCCCAGTTCCTCTCCAGTGGTGCCGAGCGTTTCAAACCCGTGCTGGCGGAGTTGATGCTGCAAGTCAGTGGCCTGTCCCGCATCCACGAGCGATCCGACTCGGGGGTGAGGCAGCTCGAAGGCCTCACGCCCGTCAAAGGCTGGCTGCGCAAACCCGATGCCGACGAGGGGCGCACCGAGTTGTCCATCACCGAACACCAGATGAAGCTGACCCTGGACGTGGCCGAAGGTCACAAGACCGGCTATTACCTGGATCAGCGCGATGCGCGTTGGCGCTTTGGTCAGGTGGTGGCGCAGCGGCGTTGCCAGCGTGTGCTCAACTGCTATGGCTACACCGGTGGATTCACCGTGGCCGCCTTGTTGGGCATGCAGGCCAGTGGCCTCTTGAATGATCAGGCTCAGGTCATCACCATTGATTCGTCGGCGCCGGCGCTGGAGCGCGCGCGCTCGCATGTGGCGCTCAATGGCGTGCAGGGCGAGCATGCGCAGTTCTGGGATGCCGATGTCAATGCCAGCTTGCGCCGCCTGATCCAGGAAGGCCAAAGCTTTGATGCCATCGTGCTGGATCCGCCCAAATTTGCCCCCACAGCCGCCCACGCCGAGCGCGCAGCGCGCGCCTACAAGGACATCAACCGCCTGGCGTTCAAATTGCTCGCGCCAGGTGGCGTGCTCTTCACCTACAGTTGCTCGGGTGGCATTGGCGCCGAGCTCTTTCATAAAATCGTGGCCTCAGCGGGCACGGACGCGCGCGTCGATGGCTACATCACCGAGCGATTTTTTGCAGCCCCAGATCACCCCATGACCCTGTGCTTCCCCGAAGGCGAATACCTCAAGGGACTCATGGTGATCAAAAAATGAAAGGCCTTTTGTGATACCTGCCACCGTCCTCACCGGATTCCTGGGATCCGGCAAAACCACCTTGCTCAAGCGCTTGCTCAGCGAAGCCCACGGCATGAAGATCGCTGTCATCGAAAACGAATTCGGTGAAGAAAACATCGACAACGACATCCTGGTGTCCGAGACCACCGAGAACATCATCCAGATGAGCAATGGCTGCGTGTGCTGCACCATCCGCGAGGATTTGCGAACCACCTTGCGCGATTTGGCCGAGCGCCGTCGCAAGAAGGAAATTGCCTTTGACCGGGTGGTGATCGAGACCACTGGCCTGGCCGATCCCGGACCCGTGGCGCAGACCTTTTTCATGGACGACGAAGTCGCCGAGTCGTTCTTGCTCGACGCCATCGTCACCCTGGTCGACGCCAAGCATGCCGCCCAGCAACTCAACGACCGCCAGGAGGTGCGTCGACAGATTGGGTTTGCCGATCAGATCTTCATCACCAAATCCGATCTGGTGAGCCCCGCCGAGCTCGATGCCCTGCAACACCGCATCAAGCACATGAACCCGCGTGCGCCACAGCATGTGGTGCATTTCGGGCAGGTGCCGCTCAAGGAAGTGTTTGACCTGCGGGGCTTCAACCTCAATGCCAAGCTCGACATCGATCCGGATTTCCTCAACGAGGGCAGCGACCACGGCCACCACCATCATCATGACCATGACCACGAGCACGGTGAGCACTGCGACCATCCCTCGCATGCACACGACCACGCCCATGGCCACCACCATCACCACGATGACGATGTCAAAAGCTTTGTGTTTCGCACCAATCGCTCACTGGACCCGGCCAAGCTGGAGGATTTCCTGGGGGCCATCGTGGACGTCTACGGACCCCGCATGCTGCGCTACAAAGGTGTTTTGCACATGAAAGGCACCGATCACAAGGTCATTTTTCAGGGCGTCCACCAACTCATGGGCAGCGATTTGGGACCCAAATGGGCACCTGGCGAGCAGCGAGTGAGCAAAATGGTGTTCATCGGGATCGATTTGCCGAAAGATCTCTTCCTTCAGGGTCTGTCCCAGTGTCATGCGTGATTACAATCCCGGCGCACTGACGCCCAGCTCGTGGATGCGAATTCGCCGGGGTTGGGCAACACCTACGCCCTAGTCGTATTCAATGGGAGAGTGAAATGAAAGCCGCTGCCAAGAAAAAGGCCAAGCCTGTCGCCAAAGCCGTGACCCGATCACCTTCCCGTTTGGTCGCCAAAAAACCAGTGGCCAAGAAACCGGCGGCCAAGAAACCGGCGGTGAAGAAAGTGGTGGCCAAAAAGCCCGCTGCCAAAAAGCCCGCTGCCAAAAAACCCGCTGCCAAGAAAGTGGTGGCCAAAAAGCCCGTGGCCAAAAAACCTGCCGCCAAAAAACCAGCAGCCAAACCAAGCCGCGTGAACACAGCGCCCGTCAAAAAATCCTCCTCCAAGCCAGTGGTCAAGACATCCTCCGGCAAACCTGCAACCCCCGCCGCGTCCAAAAAGGGGGCTTCCAGCCCCGCCAAGGCCGCCAAGCCAACCACTCGCAACACAGTGACAGCAACGAAAACTCCTGCGGCCAAAAAGGCCACCTCGCACAGCAAGGCGCCTGCGCCTGCCAAAACCACTTCCAAAACCAAAACCGCTGCGACGGCTGCGGCGGTCCCCGCGGTCGCTGCGCCAGTTGCCGCACCCACCCATGCCGATGGCCGCAAGGTCTCCGCCCGCGCGGCCAAAGCCATGTCGCTGGTGCCGCCGCCTCCGGGGCAATCGGTGGCTTCGACCACGGCCAAGGCCTCGTATTCCCGCGCGGAATCCTTGCCGCCTCCTGTGGTGCCTGCTGCCGTGAAAAAGAATCCTCAATTGGCCAACAACTGGAAATCCAAACCCGTCCATGCCCTCAGCGACGAAGAGGTTCTGGCCATGCCCGACGACGCCTACATGAACGATGTCCAGTTGGCTTTTTTCAAACTGCGTTTGCAGCAACTCAAGCAAGACATCCTCAACAACGCGGGTGAGACCACCGAGCATTTGCGTGAGGACACGGTCATCGTGCCCGACCCCGCTGATCGCGCCACCATCGAGGAAGAGCATGCGCTGGAGCTGCGCACCCGTGATCGCGAGCGCAAATTGCTCAAGAAGATCGAGCAGTCCATTGCCCTCATCGACTCGGGCGACTATGGCTACTGCGACGAAACGGGTGAGCCCATTGGCGTGGGGCGTTTGCTCGCCAGACCCACCGCCACTTTGTCGTTGGAAGCCCAGCAGCGCCGCGAACTCAAGCAAAAAATGTTTGGCGACTGAGAATCTCGCCCTTTACCCCACTCCAGCAGGCCCCAGGCCTGCTTTTTTTTGCCTGTTTGAGCCGGAGTCACTTTTAATGCTGCTTGTAAGTCGTTTATTTTGAAGGGTTTTATTTTTTACTTCGGTGGAATTTTCTTGCAAGCATAAGTAATTGATTTAATTGAAAAAAAGTGCCTCTTGCAGTTGCTTGAAAAGAGAGATTCCTGATAAAGTGGGGTTTCGTGCAACTTAGTGCAAAAAAGAGGGATCAAAACCCATTTTTGCAGCTGGATCGACAAGCAAGGGTTCATCGTGTTTCAAGGGGCTTCTTCACTCCATCTCGACGGAAAAGGGCGTTTGTCCGTTCCGACTCGCTATCGCGAGGTCTTGGGTGCTTTGGCCAATTCGCAGCTCACGATCACGCGCCACCCGCACGGTTGTTTGTTGGTCTTTCCTCGCCCCGAGTGGGAAAAATTCAGAGCGCGCATTGCGGCCTTGCCCATGGATGCGCAGTGGTGGAAGCGCATCTTTTTGGGCAATGCCATGGACGTGGACATGGATGTCACTGGCCGGGTGCTGATTTCGCCTGAGTTGCGCGAGGCCTCCGGCATTCAGAAGGAAGTCATGTTGCTGGGCATGGGTCAACACCTCGAGTTGTGGGACAAGGCCACCTACGTCGCTCACGAAGCTCAGGCCATGCAAGCGGGCATGCCTGACGCCTTCAAGGATTTTTCTTTCTGAGGACGAGGTGACGACCGAATGGACACACACCACCGTCATGCTTCACGAGGCCATCGAGGCCTTGGACGTGAAGCCCGATGGCACTTATGTGGACGCGACCTTCGGTCGGGGCGGTCACTCCCGTTTGCTTTTATCCCGGCTCGGACCCAAGGGACGAGTGATTGCCTTCGATCGGGATCCCGAGGCAGTGCAGGTGGCTGCCTCGATTCAGGATGCCCGTCTGGAAATTCGGCACGACGCCTTTGTGACCCTGGGCGAGTTACCCGCACACAGCGTGGAGGGCGTGCTCATGGATTTGGGTGTGTCCTCTCCGCAGATCGACGATCCGGCACGCGGGTTTTCGTTTCGCAACGACGGACCTCTGGACATGCGCATGGACCCCACGCGGGGTCAGGCGCTCAGCGAATGGCTGGCCACGGCCACGGTGGCGCACATGGCGGAGGTGATTCGTGAATATGGCGAGGAACGGTTTGCTCTACCCATTGCAAAAGCGATTGCAGCACGCAGGCAAGAGAGGGGTCCCCTTGACCGCACCCTTGAGCTGGCCCAGCTCGTGGCTGACACGGTCAAAACCCGCGAGCCGGGCCAGAACCCTGCAACGCGCACATTTCAGGCTTTTCGGATTCACATCAACGGTGAGCTTGCGCAGCTCGAGCAAGCGCTTGAAGGGAGTCTGCACATCTTGAAACCAGGGGGGCGATTGGCCGTGATCAGCTTTCACTCGCTGGAGGACCGGCGCGTCAAGCAATTCATCCAACGCCATGCCAAGGCGATGGTGGATCGACGCGTGCCTTTTGCACCCGAGCAGCCCATGCCTTTGCGCGCCGTGGGGCGCTTCAAGGCCAGCGAGGCCGAGATCGCTGCCAACCCACGCAGCCGCAGCGCCATCTTGCGCGTGGCTGAACGCACGCACGCACTCAAGGGGCACGCATGACCCGCCTCAACGTGCTGCTTTTCCTCGCGGTGATGGTCACCGCCCTGGTGTTGGTGCGGGTGCAGTATGAATCACGCCGATTGGTCACAGAAATCGAACGCAGCCGCCAGGAAGCGCACCGCCTTGAAATCGAACTCGATCGCCTCGAGGCCGAACGCCGTGCACAGGCCACGCCCCAGCGTGTGGAGCGACAGGCGCGTGAGCGCCTGGGCATGCAAGGCATCACCCCCGCCATCACGCAGTTTGTGAAGGTCGATGCCGAAGGCCGTGCACACGTGGTGAGCGCTGCGCCTGCCACCGAATCCAGGGGGGGCAAGCCATGAGTGGCAAAGGCGTGGGCTTGTCCAGCAGCCCTTTGCTCAACACCGACATTCCCACATGGCGCAGCAAGTTCATTGTGGCGGTGATCGCCCTGGGCTTTTTGGGTCTGGCGGTGCGTGCCTTGCACGTGCAGGTTTTGCACAACGCCTTCTATCAAAAGAAGGGCGAGGTGCGCTTTGTGCGCCAACTCGAATTGCCAGCCAGCCGAGGTCGGATCCTGGATCGCAACGGTGTGGTGCTGGCCTCCAGTGTCCCCGTGCCCAGTGTGTGGGCAAGCCCTGAATCCATTGATCGCAGCCCCGAGCAACTCAAACAGCTCGCTTCCTTGCTGGGCTTGTCCATGGCCGAGCTGGAAGACAAGCTCAAGGACGAAGACAAGGGCTTTGTCTGGCTCAAGCGGCAGGTGAGCGAGCCGGTGGCCAAAGCCATTTCAGACCTGAAGATCAGGGGGGTGTTCATGCGCACCGAGTACAAGCGCATGTATGCCGAGGGCGAGGCTGCTGCGCACGTGGTGGGCTTTACCAATGTGGAGAACATCGGGCAAGAAGGCATTGAGCTGGCGTTCAATGCCGATCTGGGCGGCAAGTCGGGTTTGCGCCGGGTGATCAAAAACCGCCTCGGTGAGGTGGTGGAAGATTTGGGCGGCATGGTCCCGCCAGTAGACGGGCGCGATGTGCAGCTCACCATCGACAGCAAGGTCCAGTACTTTGCCTACCAGCGTTTGCTCGAGGCCGTGCGGCAACACCAGGCCGAGGCGGGCAGTGTGGTGGTGGCCGATGCCAAAACTGGCGAAGTCCTCGCCCTGGCCAACTACCCCAGCTACAACCCCGAGGACCGGCGTTTGCTCACGGGCGCCAACCTGCGCAACCGTGCCTTGACCGACACCTTTGAACCTGGCTCGACCATGAAGCCCTTTGTGGTGGGCCTGGCCCTCGACAAAGGCATCATCAGACCCGACACGATGATTGATACCGCCCCCGGCAAGATCAACATGGCGGGCTTCACCATCTCTGACACCCATCCGCATGGCAGTCTGAATGTGGAGCAGGTGATTGAAAAATCCTCCAACGTGGGCACAGTCAAGATCTCGCTGCGCATGCCGCCCAAGGATGTGTGGGAACTCTTCTCCCAGGTCGGCATCGGGCAGCGCCCTCAGGTGCCGTTTCCCGGTGCAGTGGCCGGCCGCTTGAAGCCTTACGCCACCTGGCGCCCCATTGAGCAAGCCACCATGAGTTATGGCTATGGCCTGTCCACCAGCCTCTTCCAACTTGTTCAGGCCTACACCTTGTTTGCCCACGACGGGGTGGTGATGCCGCTCTCGCTCATGAGCCAAAAAGAGCCCCCCAGTGGCACGCGCGCGATGAAGCCCGAGGTGGCCCAGCGCATGCGAGGCATGTTGGCCATGGCCACCTCCGAGCGTGGCACAGCACCCAAAGCCCAGACCATTGGCTATTCGGTGGGCGGCAAGACGGGCACAGCACGCAAGCTCGAGGGCAAAACCTATTCCACCTCCAAGTACCGCGGCGTTTTTGTGGGTCTGGCTCCGATTGAGGAACCCCGCCTGGTGGTGGGGGTGATGATCGACAACCCGCGGGGTGTTTACTTTGGCGGTGACACGGCTGCGCCGGTGTTCAGTCATGTGGTGCAGCAGACGCTCAGGTTGATGGGTGTGGCGCCCGACAAGGCCATTCAACCCATGCTGATCACGCAAAAGTCAACCGGAGCTGTGGAATGACAACGCCCGTGTTGCACACCCCATTGCAAGCCGCCGACTGGCTGCGCGCGCGCGTGCATGGTGATTTACAGGGCGACAGCCGACGCGTTCAGGCGGGCGACGGCTTTTTGGCCTGGCCGGGGCGCCGGCACGATGCCCGTCTGGATGTGCCGCTGGTGCTGGACCAGGGCGCTGCCGCTTGCATGGTCGACAACGAGGGTTTGGAACACCTGGGTTTAGACAGCATGGACACCGACAAGGTGGTCTCGTATGCGCAGCTCAAATCTGCCAGTGGCTGGATTGCCGATGCGTTTTACGGGCAACCCAGCCGTGAGCTGGCCATGGTGGCCATCACCGGCACCAACGGCAAGACCTCCAGCTCCTGGTGGCTCAGTCATGTGCTTCAACAACTGGACCAGCCTTGCTCGGTGGTGGGCACGCTGGGGCTGGGGCATGTGCAAACCGATGAAGCCCAAGCTCAGTTGCAGTTGCAGGCCGAGCCTGGGCACGATGGCCTGACCACGCCCGATGCGATTGCCTTGCACCGCCAGTTGCGCCGCTGGGTGGATGCTGGCTTCAAGGCCTGTGTGATGGAGGCCTCGTCGATTGGCTTGGTGGAGCACCGCTTGGCAGGATTGCAACTGCACACGGCCGTCTTCACCAACCTGACGCCGGATCACCTGGACTATCACGGCTCCTGGCAAGCCTATGGTGAGGCCAAGGCCAGCCTGTTTGAATGGGTGGGCCTCAAGGTGGCGGTGATCCATGTGGATGACCCCTTTGGTGAGGCGCTGGCCAAGCGCTTGCAACAACAACGTCCCGAGCTCGATGTGTGGACCGTGAGCTCGCGCGAGGGCGTGGACGAAGGGGCATCGCCCATAGCGCGCGTGCAACTCACGGGCTTGCGTGATCTGCCCCATGGTCAGGGACAGGCGATGGAGGTGCGCTGGCCGGGTGGCAAGCAAAGCCTCACCACCTCTTTGCTGGGTCGCTTCAATGTGGACAACCTCTTGCTGGTCTGGTCTGTGCTCATGGCCTGGGGCTTGCCGCCAGGGCGCGTGACGCAAGCCATCCAGCGCCTCTTGCCTGTGCCGGGTCGCATGCAGCGTCTGGGTGGAAACGGTGTGCCCCATGTGGTGGTGGACTATGCCCACACGCCCGATGCCGTGAGCAAAGTGCTGACCCAGGTGCGTCGCCTCGCGCAGGCCACACAAGGCCATGTCATCACGGTGCTGGGGTGTGGCGGCGACCGCGACGCGGCCAAGCGCCCCCTCATGGCGCGCGAAGCCCAAACCCTCAGTCACCAGTTCTGGCTCACCAGCGACAACCCGCGCAGCGAAGACCCCATGGCGATTGCTCGCGACATGCAGCGTGGCCTGAGTGAACCCGGCGCGAGCGTGACCGTGGAGTTGCGCCGCGATCTGGCCATTGCCCAGGCGATTGCCCAGGCCAGAGCCCAGGACTGGGTGGTGATTGCTGGCAAGGGCAACGAGGCCTACCAAGAGATTCAAGGCGTGCGCCATCCCTTCCTGGATGCCAGCCATGCCCAGGCCGCCTTGCGCGACTGGAGGGCGGCATGAGCCAGACCCTGTCCTGGACCTTGACCGACGTGCAGGCCTTGTTGCCTGCAGCCAGGATTCAAAGCGGCACGCCCTGGCGCAACATCGAGCGGGTGTGCACCGACAGTCGTCAGGTCCAGGCGGGAGACTGTTTTGTGGCTTTGCGCGGTGAGCGTTTTGATGGACACGATCACCTCGAGCAGGCCGTGCAGGCTGGTGCAGTGGCGGTGATGGTGGACTGCGCACCAGACCGTTTGCGTTCGCTAGACCCTGCGGTGACGGTGATTCGGGTCGAGCACACGCGCGCTGCCTTGGGTGAGTGCGCAGCTGCCTGGCGTCAGCGCTGGGGCAAGACCTTGCTGGCCGTCACGGGCTCCAATGGCAAGACCACCGTCACCCAAATGGTGGCGGCCATTTTGCGCGCGCACTGGGGCCAGGATGCCTTGGCCACCGAAGGCAATTTCAACAACGACATTGGTCTGCCATTGACCCTGCTGCGGCTGCGAGACCACCACCAGGTCGCGGTGGTGGAGCTGGGCATGAATCACCCCGGCGAAATTGCCCAGATTGCCCAGTGGGCGCGACCCCAGGCGGTGCTGGTCAACAACGCCCAGCGCGAACACCAGGAATTCATGAAGTCGGTCGAGGCCGTGGCGCGTGAGAATGCCAGCGCCTTTGACCACCTGGCTGACCAGGGCTTGGCCGTGTTCCCGGCCGACGATGTGCACACGCCGCTGTGGCAGTCCCTGGCGGGGCGCCACGACACGCGCACCTTTGGCCGTGGCGGGCAGGTGGACTTGGTCCGCCACCGCTGGATGGACGATCACTGGCGCCTGAGCATGGTCACCCCCTTGGGTCCCTTGACGCTGCAATTGCACATGGCGGGCGAACACAACCTGAAGAATGCCCAGGCAGCGGTGGCGCTGGCCTTGGCAGCTGGCGTGCATCTGGTGGACATCGCTCAAGGTCTCAATGCCTTTAGGCCTGTTCGTGGTCGCTCGGAGCTGATGCAGATCGATTGGCAGGGCCATGCGGTCCAGCTTTTCAATGACACCTACAACGCCAACCCCGACTCGGTGTGCGCGGCCATCGACACCCTGGCCGCCTTGCCCGGTCCGCGCCTCATGGTGCTGGGCGACATGGGCGAGGTGGGCGACCAGGGGCCAGCCTTCCATGCCGAGGTGGGTGCCCATGCCGCCACGCGCGGCATCGACCACCTCTTTACCCTGGGCGAGTTGAGCCGCCACGCCAGCGCGGCCATGCCCCATGGCCAGCATTTTGACGACATGGCCGCTTTGCAACACGCGGTCGTGCAGCACATGGGCAACCTGGGCGCGGTGGCCATCAAGGGCTCGCGCTTCATGCGCATGGAACAACTGGTGGAACAGGTGCTGACCCTTGCCGGTCGCAAGGAGGCCTCATGCTGCTGAACCTCGCGCAATGGTTGCAAACCCTCCATGAAGACCTGAGTTTTTTGCGTGTCTTCCAGTACCTGACCTTCCGTGCCGTCATGGCTGCCCTCACGGCCTTGCTCATTGGCCTCATTGCCGGGCCTTGGGTGATTCGCAAATTGACCGAATTGAAAGTGGGTCAACCGATTCGCGAATATGGCGTGAGCGCGCACTTGGCCAAGGCAGGCACGCCCACCATGGGCGGTGTGCTCATCCTGATTGCCATCACCACCTCGACGCTGTTGTGGTTTGATCTCTCCAACCGCTTTGTGTGGATTGTGCTGATCGTCACCTGGGGCATGGGTGCAATTGGCTGGGTCGATGACTGGCGCAAGGTCGTGCGCAAGGACCCCGAAGGCATGCGCTCGCGCGAGAAGTACACCTGGCAATCCCTCATCGGGTTGCTGGCAGCGCTGTATCTGGTGTTCAGCATTTCGGAAAACAGCAACTGGCGCGTGATGGAGTTGTTCTTCTCGTGGGTGAGCTCGGGTTTTGATGTGAACCTGCCGCCCAAAGCCAACCTGATGGTGCCGTTTTTCAAGCAAGTGAGTTATCCGCTGGGCGTGCTGGGCTTTGTGATCCTGACTTATTTGGTGATTGTGGGCTCGAGCAACGCCGTCAACCTCACCGATGGCCTTGATGGCCTGGCCATCATGCCGGTGATCATGGTGGGCTCGGCTCTGGGCGTGTTTGCCTACGTGAGCGGCAATGCGGTGTATTCCAAGTACTTGTTCCTGCCCCACATCCCGGGGGCTGGCGAGTTGCTGATCTTTTGCGCGGCCATGGCGGGCGCAGGTCTGGCCTTTTTGTGGTTCAACACCCATCCGGCGCAAGTCTTCATGGGCGATGTGGGCGCGTTGGCGCTGGGCGGCGCATTGGGCACCATCGCCGTGATCGTTCGACAGGAAATTGTGCTGGCCGTCATGGGTGGCATTTTTGTGGTGGAAGCCTTGTCGGTGATGCTGCAAGTGAGTTACTTCAAATACACCAAGCGCCGCTTTGGCGAAGGTCGGCGCATCCTCAAGATGGCGCCCTTGCACCACCACTTTGAAAAGAGTGGGTGGAAGGAAACCCAGGTGGTGGTTCGCTTCTGGATCATCACCATGCTCTTGTGCCTGGTGGGCTTGTCCACCCTCAAGCTCAGATGATGCAAGCCCATACCCACGTTCTCATCCTTGGCCTGGGCGACTCGGGTTTGTCCATGGTGCGCTGGTGCGTGAGCCAGGGCGCGCGCGTCACCGTGGTGGACGACAGGCCCCAGCCTCCCCATGCCAGCGAACTCGCGCAATGGGCAGACCAGGTGACCTTGGTGCACAGCGAATTCAACGCCAGCCTGGTGCAAGGCAGCGATGTGCGGGCGGTGTTCAAGAGCCCGGGTCTGACGCCAAACAAGGTGCAAGCCGTGTGGCAAGCCGCCAAAGCCCAGGGCTTGTGGGTGGGCACCGAGCTCACCTTGTTCCAGTCGGAGTTGGATCAATTGCACCAAGCGCAGGGCTATGCGCCCAAGATCCTCGCCATCACCGGTACCAATGGCAAGACCACCGTGACGCAACTCACCACCCACCTCATCGAGCGCAGTGGCGCGAGCGTGGCCATGGCGGGCAATGTGGGGCCATGTCTGATGGACACCTTGCTCAAGCTCAAGGATGCGCTGCCTGACATCTGGGTGCTGGAGTTGTCGAGTTTCCAACTCGACGAGGTCAATGACTTCAAGCCCACGGCCGCCACCGTGCTCAACATCACCCAGGACCATCTGGATTGGCACGGCGACATGGCCACCTATGCCCGTGCCAAGTTCAATGTGTTTGGCCCTGTGCCGGCCGCGACCACGCCCGCGCTGGCTGTGGTGCCGCGCCACGACCCCACGATCATGGCCTGGCTCAGCGGTGCGCAAGAGGCATGCAAAAAGGCCAAGCAGACCCTGAGCTGGCAGAGCTTTGGTCCTGATCTACCGCAACGCCCTGGTGACTGGGGTCTGGAAGAGGTGCATGGCATGACCTGGCTGGTGCGCGCGCATCCCGCCGACGAAACCCAAAAGCGCCGCAAGAACGACGAAGAACCCGAAATCCATGTGCAGCGGCTCATGCCTGCGGACGCCTTGCGCATCCGGGGGCGGCACAATGCCCTCAATGCCCTGGCTGCGTTGGCCCTGGCCACCGCCGCAGGACGCAGCATGGCCAGCTTGCTCTATGGCTTGCGCGAATACGCTGGCGAGCCGCATCGCACCCAATCGGTGGCCATCATCGATGAGGTGCATTACATCGACGACTCCAAGGGCACGAATGTGGGCGCCACCGTCGCCGCCCTCGAAGGCCTTGGCGTGCAGCAGCGCCTGGTGGTGATCCTGGGCGGTGAGGGCAAGGGACAAGACTTTTCACCCTTGCTCGAACCCATTCGCCAGCATGCCCGCGCCGTGGTGCTCATGGGTCAGGATGCCCCCCTCATCGAAGCCGCCATCCAAGCTTCAGGCGTGGACATCCACCATGCGGTGGACATGACCGAGGCGGTTCGCCGTGCTGCACGTTGCGCCGTGGCGGGCGACGCCGTGTTGCTCTCGCCGGCTTGCGCGAGCCTGGACATGTACAGGAACTATGTCCATCGTGCCCAGGTCTTTGTGCAGGCTGTTCAGGAGTTGGGCGAGGAGGCAGGCACACCATGAATGCACTGGTGAGTCGACTGCGCCAATGGTGGCCCAAGGCCGACCAGGAACCCACCGTGGACGAGTTGCCCGTTCGCTTGCATGGCCAGGAATTTGCCAGGACCAAGGCCGCGCCGGTGACCATTCGCAGTTTTGATCCGGCGTTGCTGATGGCCTTGCTGTCTTTGCTGGCGCTGGGTTTGGTCATGGTGTATTCGGCATCGATTGCCATGGCCGACAACCCCCGCTTTGGTGGGCGCTACACCCCCTCGTTTTTTCTGGTGCGGCACACCCTGTCTTTGGGCCTGGCCTTTTTGGCCGCTTTGTTGGTGTTTCAAATTCCCATGACGGCCTGGGAGCGTTGGGCGCCCTGGGTCTTCATTGCTTCCCTGGTGTTGCTCATCCTGGTGCTGGTGCCTTTCATCGGCAAAGGGGTCAATGGCGCTCGCCGCTGGCTGTCGCTGGGCATCATGAATTTCCAGCCGTCCGAATTCGCCAAGCTGGGCGTGCTCATGTATACCGCCAACTACATGGTGCGCAAGCTCGACGTCAAAGAGCGCTTCTTCCGCGCGGTGTTGCCGATTGCAGCGGCCATTGGGGTGGTGGGCTTTTTGCTGCTGGCTGAGCCCGACATGGGCGCCTTCATGGTGATTGCCGTGATCGCCATGGGCATCTTGTTCCTGGGCGGCGTCAACGCCACCATGTTCTTCCTGAACGCGATTTTGCTGATCGTGGCCTTTGTGATCATGATCGTGTCCTCGTCGTGGCGACGTGAGCGCATCTTTGCCTACCTCGATCCCTGGAGTGAAGACAACGCCATCGGCAAGGGCTACCAGCTCTCGCATGCCCTGATTGCACTGGGTCGTGGTGAATTCACCGGCGTGGGGCTGGGCGGCAGTGTGGAAAAACTGCATTGGCTGCCCGAAGCCCACACCGACTTTCTGTTGGCCGTGATTGGCGAAGAGTTTGGCTTCATTGGCGTGTTGCTGGTGATCGTGATCTTCATGTGGCTCACACGCCGCATCATGTACATCGGCCGCCAAGCCATGGCCATGGACCGCCTCTTCTCTGGTCTGGTGGCCCAGGGCATTGCCATCTGGATCGGTTTCCAGGCCTTCATCAACATCGGCGTGAACCTGGGTGCCTTGCCCACCAAAGGCCTGACCCTGCCCTTCATGAGCTATGGCGGTTCGGCCTTGTTGTTCAACCTGGTCTGCATGGCCATCGTCTTGCGGGTGGACCATGAAAACCGCCTGCTCATGCACGGAGGTCGCCGATGACGGCCTCGGTCATGATCATGGCAGGTGGCACGGGCGGCCACATCTTCCCCGCCTTGGCGGTAGCCGAGGCCTTGCGCAGCCAAGGCTGGCAAGTGCGCTGGTTGGGTGGACCTGCGCCCAGCATGGAAAGCCGCATCGTGCCAGGCCATGGCTTTGAGTTGGTGACCCTGGAGTTCTCAGGCGTGCGTGGCAAAGGCCTGGGCACCTGGCTACGTTTGCCCTGGCGCATGATCAAGGCCCTGTGGGCAAGCCTGGGTGTGATTCGCCGCTACCGCCCTGATGTGGTGGTGGGCTTTGGCGGTTACATCAGCTTCAGCACCGGCCTCATGGCCGGTCTCACTGGTTGTCCTCTGGTGCTGCACGAGCAAAACGCGATCGCGGGTTCGGCCAACCGGTGGTTGTCGCGCTGGGCTTCGCGGCGCTTGTGCGCTTTCCCCAAGGCCTTGCCAAACAGCGAGTGGGTGGGCAACCCCTTGCGTGAAGACTTTCTGAATGTGGCTGAGCCACGCCAGCGTTATGCAAATCGCACCGGTCCGCTGCGCATCCTGGTGGTGGGCGGCAGCCTGGGTGCCAAGGCCTTGAACGAACGTGTGCCAGCGGCATTGAGCCTGTTGCCCGAATCGGCGCGTCCCGTGGTCGTGCATCAAAGCGGTGAAAAGCATTTGCCCGATTTGATCGCCCACTACCAGGAGCACGGCGTGAATGGGGACTTGCGCGCGTTCATCGACGACATGGCCACCGAACTGGCGCAGGCCGATGTGGTCATCGCCCGCGCAGGTGCGAGCACCGTCACCGAGGTGGCTGCGGTGGGCGTGGCGGCGATCTTTGTGCCCTTCCCCCAGGCGGTGGACGACCATCAGACCGCCAATGCCCGGTTCTTGTCGCAAGAGGATGCGGCCATGCTGGTGCCGCAACGCGAGCTCAGCGCCGAGCGCCTGGCCGAATTGATCCTGTCCCTGGACAGAGCCAGCCTGATGGAGATGGCCTGCAAGGCCAGAGACAAAGGCCAACGCCAAGCCACAGCGCATGTGGTGCGCGCCTGTGAGGAGTTGGTGTCATGAAACACGCCATCCGTCACATTCACTTTGTCGGCATTGGTGGTGTGGGCATGAGCGGCATCGCCGAAATCCTGCACAACCTGGGCTATGTGGTGTCGGGCTCGGATCTGAATGAAGGTCCCGCACTCGAGCGCCTGCGACAGATGGGCATCGTCACCCACGTGGGCCATGCAGCCGAGCACCAGGCGGGTGCCGATGCCGTGGTGACCTCGACCGCAGTCAGCGCAGACAACCCTGAGGTGGTGGCAGCCCATGCACGCTGGATCCCCGTGGTGCCGCGCGCGGTCATGCTGGCCGAGCTCATGCGCCTCAAGCAAGGCATTGCCATTGCAGGCACCCACGGCAAGACCACCACCACCAGCCTGGTGGCCAGCATCCTGGCTCAAGCGGGGCTGGATCCCACCTTCGTGATTGGGGGGCGCCTCAACAGCGCCGGGGCCAATGCCATGCTGGGCAAGGGCGAGCACATCGTGGTGGAGGCCGACGAGAGCGATGCCTCCTTCCTCAACCTCAACCCCGTGATGGCGGTGGTGACCAACATCGATGCCGATCACATGGACACCTACGGCCATGACTTTGATCGGCTCAAACAAGCCTTTGTGGACTTCCTGCACCGCATGCCGTTTTACGGCGCGGCGATCCTGTGTGTGGACGATCCTGCGGTGTCATCCATCCTGTCCCAGGTGTCCAGACCCATCACCTCGTATGGCCTGAGTGACCAGGCGCAAATTCGCGCCACCCACATCCGAGCCGAAGGCTCGCGCATGCATTTCCAGGTCATCCGCAGCAATGGCGTGACCTTGCCGCCCTTGACAGTGAGCCTGAATCTGCCGGGCGTGCACAACGTGCTCAATGCCCTGGCGGCCATTGCGGTGGCGGTGGAGCTGGGTGTGCCCGATGACGCGGTGGTCAAGGCCTTGGCTGAATTCAAGGGCGTGGGTCGACGCTTCCAATCGCATGGGGATTGGACCAGTGCCGATGGCGGGCAGTTCCACCTCATTGAAGACTACGGCCACCATCCCGCCGAGCTCAAGGTCACGCTCGCTGCCGCCCGGGGTGCTTTCCCGGGGCGTCGCCTGGTGGCGGCCTTCCAGCCGCACCGCTACACCCGCACCCGCGACTGTTTCGAGGATTTTGTGAGCGTGCTGCGCGATGCCGATGTGGTGTGGCTCACCGAGGTCTATGCGGCAGGCGAGTCCCCCATCGCGGCAGCCGATGGCCGTGCCTTGGCGCATGCCTTGCGTGTGGCAGGCCAGCAGTCGCTGGTGTTCGCACCTGGCCTGGATGACTTGACCGAGTTGCTGGTCAAGTCCACACGCGATGGCGACGTGGTGATGTGCATGGGCGCAGGCTCGATTGGTCAAGTGCCCCAGCGCTTCAAGGCGCAGCAGGTGAACCAGAAAGGGTCGGCATGAAGCTCCAACCCATGCCCATGGATGTGCAAGGCGAGCGCGTGGCCGTGCTCATGGGCGGTCATTCCAGCGAGCGCGAGGTCTCATTGATGTCTGGCCAAGGCGTGTTGTCGGCCTTGCAAGCCAAAGGGCTGGAGGTCACCGCCTTTGATCCTGCACAACGCCCCCTCACCGAATTGAAAGCGCTGGGCATCACCCGCGCCTTCATTGCCTTGCATGGCCGTGGTGGTGAGGACGGCAGCCTGCAAGGCGCGCTGGAGTTGCTGGGCATACCTTACACAGGCTCCGGCGTGATGGCCTCTGCCCTGGCCATGGACAAGATCATGACCAAGCGCATCTGGACCAGCCACGGTTTGCACAATGCACCCAGCCGCGTGCTGCATGCGCCCGTGAGTGACGCGCAGGCCTTGGCCGTGTGCGATGAATTGGGCTTGCCCCTCATCGTCAAGCCACCCCATGAGGGCTCGTCCATCGGGGTGAGCAAGGTGGCGCGACGTGAGGACATGATCAAGGCGGTTCAAGCCTGTCTGGCACTCGAGCCCACAGCCTTGTGTGAGGCTTTCATCGAGGGGCCTGAGTTGACCTGTGCCGTGGTTGAAACAGCGCAGGGTGCCCAGGCCTTGCCTGTCATTCGCATCGAAGCACCTCAAGGCCAATACGACTACCAGAACAAGTACTTCACCGATGTGGTCCGCTACCACTGTCCCAGTGGCTTACCCGCCGATCTCGAAACCAAGGTCCGGCAATTGACGCTCAATGCCTTCGAGGCCCTGGGTTGCCGTGGCTGGGGGCGAGCTGACTTCATGCTCAATGCGGCCGATGGCCAGCCGTGTTTGCTGGAGATGAACACGTCGCCCGGCATGACCACGCATTCGCTGGTGCCCATGGCGGCCAAGCAAGCCGGCCTCTCCTACGAGGACTTGTGCTGGATGGTGTTGTCCAGCGCCCGCCTGGACCATGTACCCCGGAGGGCTGCGTGATGGTGAACGTCATGGCCGTCCAAATCCGCGATGAATTGCCGCTGGACATTCGCCTCATGAATGCCACGGCCTCGCTGATCCAGGTGCTGGTGGTGATCTTCGTGCTGGCAGGCTTGTTGTGGTGGGGCATCCGCCATCCCTGGTTCAGCCTGCAGTCCATCGAAGTCTCGGGCGACTTCCGGCATTTGAATGGCCTCACCCTCAAAGCCAATGTGGTGCCCCGATTGAGCGGCAACTTTTTCACCATGGACATGGGGCAGGCGCAAAAGGTGTTCGAGGCGGTGCCCTGGATTCGCAAGGCGCAGGTCTCCCGCGAATTTCCCGGCAGGTTGCACGTGCAACTGCAAGAGCATCAGCCCATTGCCTTTTGGGGCAACGAGCAGGACTCCAAGATGATCAATGACCACGGCGAGGTGTTTGTGGTGAACCTCGATGAAGTGGAAGACGCCAATTTGCCGCGCTTCTCAGGTCCAGATGAAGAGTCTGAGCTGGTCTGGCGCATGCACAAGCGGCTTGAATCGGTGTTGCAGCCCTTGGGTCAACCCATTCGGGTGCTCAATTTGAGCCCCAGGGGCAGCTGGTCGGTTCAGCTGGGCCAGCGCATCACCATGGAAATGGGTCGCGGTGAGGAAGACGAAGTGATCCAGCGCGTGAACGATTTCATCAACAGCTTGCCAGTGGTGGCCGAGCGAGTGGGTCGCAAGGCCGTGGACCTGGAGCATGTGGACCTCAGACATGCCCATGGCTATGCCTTGCGACTCAAAGGTGTGCAGACCAAGTGGCCTGCACAAAAAACCAATTCATATGTGACGAGGTGATCGATGGCTAAGGAATACAAAGATCTGGTGGTGGGACTCGACATCGGCACGCACAAGGTGATGGTGGTGGTGGCCGAGGTGCAAGCGGGCGGCACCCTCAAGCTTGCGGGCTTGGGCATTGCCCCCAGCAGCGGCCTCAAGCGTGGGGTGGTGGTGAACATCGAAGCCACAGTGCAAAGCATCCAGGCCGCCCTCAAGGAAGCCGAGTTCATGGCCGACTGCAAGATTGGCCGTGTCTACACCGGCATCACGGGCAGCCACATCCGGGGCATGAATTCGCACGGCATGGTCGCGGTCAAGGACCGCGAGGTGTCGGCCACCGATGTGGCGCGCGTGGTGGAGACAGCCAGGGCCATCACCATTTCCAACGACCAGCGTCTGTTGCTGGTGGAGCCGCAGGAATTTGTGATCGACGGTCAGGACGTCAAAGAGCCCATTGGCATGAGCGGCATTCGCCTTGAAGCCAAGGTGCACATCGTGACGGGGGCTCAAACCGCAGCCGAGAACATCATCAAATCGGTTCGCCGCTGCGGCCTGGAGGTCGAGCAGTTGCTGCTCAACCCCCTGGCCTCCAGCCTGTCTGTGCTCACAGCTGACGAGAAGGAACTGGGCGTGGCGCTGGTCGACATTGGTGCTGGCACCACCGATGTGGCGGTGTTCACCGGCGGCGCGATTCGTCACACTGCGGTCATCCCCATTGCGGGTGACCTGATCACCAGCGACATTGCCATGGCCTTGCGCACCCCCACCAAAGATGCCGAGGACATCAAGGTCGAGTCGGGTTGCGCCAAACAATTGCTGGCTGACCCTGACATGCAGGTGGAAGTGCCTGGATTGGGTGATCGCGGACCGCGCATGCTCAGCCGTCAAGCCCTCGCCGGGGTGATTGAGCCGCGCGTGGAAGAAATCTTCACGCTGGTGCATCAGGCCATCCGCGAATCGGGCTGCGAGGAAATCCTGTCCTCGGGCATTGTGCTCACCGGCGGCAGCTCGGTCATGCCTGGCATGGTGGAGTTGGGCGAAGACATCTTTCTCAAGCCCGTGCGCCGGGGCATGCCCCAGCACATGAGCGCGCTGTCTGATCTGGTGTCCCAGCCAAGAGCGGCTGTGGTGATGGGCTTGCTCGAAGAAGCCCGCCTGGGTCGTGTGCGTGGTCAGAAGGTCGCGCAAAAACACGGCAAAGTCAAAAACGTCTGGGGCCATGTCAAAGACTGGTTCGTGGGGAATTTCTGATGCGCACATCGACCACCACCCCCAGGGCTTTGGCCCAATCCCCGCCCAGGCAGGGTGACCCACCGGATTTCAGCGTTTCTTTTTCATTCCAACAATCAGATTTCAACTTTGGCAATTGCACATTCTTAGGAGAGCACACATGAACGTCATCGACATGATTGAAGACCCCAAATTCAACTCCGATACCCAGATCAAGGTCATCGGGGTGGGCGGAGGTGGAGGCAATGCCGTCGACCACATGATCCGCAGCGGCGTACGCGGTGTGGAATTCATCTGTGCCAACACCGATGCGCAGGCTTTGCGCAAGTCACTGGCCAGCCACACCATCCAGCTCGGTGCCAACGGCCTGGGCGCAGGCAGCAAGCCCGAGCGTGGCCTGAATGCGGCAGAGGAGGCCGATGCGCAAATCCGTGAAGCCCTGCAAGGGGCCAACATGGTCTTCATCACTGCAGGCATGGGGGGCGGCACGGGCACGGGTGCTGCACCCGTGGTGGCACGCATCGCCCGCGAGATGGGCATCCTCACCGTGGGTGTGGTGACCAAGCCCTTCGAGTGGGAAGGGGGTCGCCGCATGACCAATGCCGAGGCCGGTCTCAAGGAACTCGAAGAGAACGTGGACTCGCTCATTGTGGTGCTCAACGAAAAGCTGCTGGAGGTCCTGGGCGACGACATCAGCCAGGACTCGGCTTTTGCCTACGCCAACGATGTGCTGCGCAACTCGGTGGGCGGCATTGCCGAGATCATCAACGTCGAAGCCCTGGTGAACGTGGACTTTGAAGACGTTCGCACCGTCATGAGCGAGCAAGGCAAGGCCATGATGGGCACGGCCACAGCCACGGGTCCGGATCGCGCCCGCATCGCCGCTGAGCAAGCCGTTGCCTGCCCCTTGCTCGAAGGGGTGGACATGAACGGCGCCAAAGGCGTGTTGGTGCTGATCTCTGCGGCCAAGGGCGGCTTGAAGCTGTCAGAGTCGCGCGAGGCCATGAACACCATTCGCGCCTTCGCCTCGCCCGATGCCCACGTGATTTACGGCACGGCTTACGACGAAAGCCTGGGCGACCAGATCCGCGTGACCGTGGTGGCCACTGGCTTGTCCAACCAACAGTCGCGCCATCAGCAGCCCAGCCTCACGGTGTTGCGCACGGGCACGGACAACCAGCCCTTTGCCACCCAACCGCACGAAGTGGTCAATCCCCAGACCCTTGCGGGCAACGCTCAAAACGCTGGCCTGGGTCAGCGCAACTACGAATCCACACAGATTCCCAGCGTGTGGCGCACCAACCGCGTCAATGCCACGGCCAAGGTCGATGCCATGGCCTCCAGCGGGATGGATGGGTATGAGATCCCGGCCTTCTTGCGCAAGCAGGCAGACTAAAATCGAGTCGTGCTCAAGCAAAGAACCCTTTCCTCTCTGACCAAGGCCGTGGGCGTGGGCCTCCACAGCGGACGCCGCGTGGAGCTCATCCTGCGGCCGGCTCCGCCTGACACAGGCATTGTGTTTCGTCGCGTGGACTTGCCCACGCCGGTGGACCTGCCTGTGGACGCGCTCAACGTCACCGACACCCGTTTGGCCTCCACGCTGAGTGCCAACGGGGTTCGCGTCATCACCGTCGAGCACCTGATGTCGGCCTGCTCCGGCCTTGGCATTGACAACCTCTACATCGACATCAATGCCGAGGAAGTGCCCATCCTCGACGGATCGGCTGCCTCGTTCGTCTTCCTGTTGCAGAGTGCGGGCATCACGTTCCAGTCGGCGCCCAAGCGATTCATCCGCGTGCTCAAGGAAGTTCGCGTGACCCAGGGTGAGGGTCAACACCTCAAGTGGGCAAGCCTGAGCCCTCACCATGGCTTCAAGCTCAGCTTCCAAATCGACTTCGCCCATCCAGCCGTGGATTCCACGGGCCAGGCGGTGGAGTTCGACATGGGCAAGGACAGCTATGTGCGCCAGATTGCCCGTGCCCGCACCTTTGGATTCACCAAGGATGTGGAAACCATGCGCCTCAATGGCCTGGCGCTGGGGGGCGGGTTGGACAATGCCATCGTGATGGACGACTACAAGGTGCTCAACACCGAGGGCTTGCGTTACGACGATGAATTCGTCAAGCACAAGATCCTCGATGCGATTGGGGACCTCTACATCCTCGGCAAGCCCTTGTTGGCTTCGTATGCGGCCTTTCGCTCCGGGCACGAACTCAACAACCGCCTCTTGCGCGCACTGCTCGATCAGCCCCAAGCCTACGAGGTGGTGACGTTTGAGGACGAGTCCAAGCTGCCCTCGGGGCTGGCGCAATTGGCCCCGGCCTGGTGACTCACTGGATCCTGGCTTGCCGATAGGCCAGGCGTGGTTGTTGCAATTTCTCCAGTACGTCGGCCATGCGCGCATGCGTGATGGCCAGCCCCAGCGCATCGGCCGCATCGGGACCGGGTAAGCCAGGCAGCTTGAGCAGGCGTTTGACCATTTCCTGGATCTCCGACTTGTGGGCGCGCCCATGACCTGCAATGGCTTTTTTCAATTGCAAGGCCGTGTACTCGTGCACCTTCACCTGGGCAGAGACCAGGGCTGCAATCGCTGCCCCGCGAGCCTGACCCAGCAGCAAGGAGCTTTTGGGGTTCATGTTGACGAAGACGATTTCCACCGATGCCGCTGTGGGGCGGTGAGTGCGGATCAATTCGTGGATGCCTTCAACGATGACCCCCAGGCGGGCGGGCAGATCGGAACGCTCCAGATGCGTGGTCTGGATGGTGCCGCTGGCCACATAGCGCAGTTGTTGGCCTTGAGACTCGATGACGCCAAAGCCGGTTCTTTGCAAGCCAGGGTCGATGCCAAGGTAAGTGCTCATGGGCTTGACCTTCAGGGGATTTGCACCAGGGGCATGCGAGTGATCAGCACCAGGCTGCGCTCGGACACATAAGGTCCCTGGAGAAAACGCTCGTAATGACGGGGTCGAGGCAAGAGCACGGCCAACTGGGCGGCTTGCATGCGGTCGAGCTGCTTGGCGGACACGCCAAAGTGCTTCATGGCCGCGGCCTGGGCACCAAAAGTGCCTCGCCCCCATTCCACCGAATTGAGGTAGAGCTCCAGGATGCGACGCTTGTCCAGGGTCAACTCCAGCGCATAGGTGATCAAGAGCTCCTGACTCTTGCGAAACAGGTTGCGCTCGCCACTGAGGACCAGGTTCTTGGCCAGCTGCTGGGTGATGGTGGAGCCACCCACCACCTTGGAGCGTTCGGGGTTCTTGGAGCGCGACTGCGCGCGCTCGTTGCGCCGCCAGGCTTGCTCGATCGTGTCCCAGCGCACGCCCGGATGCTGGACAAACAAGTCGTCTTCAGAAGCGATGACCGCGCGGGCCAATTCGGGCGAGATGCGATCCATCCTCACCCACTGCTGCCGCCATTCAAATCCAAAGGGCTTGTCGCGCACCAGTTGCCAGATCTGGCTGCGTTGAAAACTGGTGGAGGCGGGATCCACCCAGCGCAACATGACCACACGGCATACGATCACCAGCTGGAACAACACCACTGCCAGCAGCACCAGTTTGAGCCACAAGGCCAGGTGCGTGCCCACGCGCCGCAATCGGCTCATGGGGCGGCCACCTCGGAGTTGATTTCACCCTCGCGGGTGAAGGTGAAGCGGGCGACCACGGCGATTTGATCCACGCGCTTGCGCAGGTCGGGCTTGAAGGCTTCGAAGGGGCCACTGCCATGAACAATGGACACGGCCTTGTGGTCCAGGATGGGTTGCCCTGAGCCCTGGGCGATTTGCACATCCCGCACACGACCAAAGGCATCGATGGTGATGACCATGGTCAGCGAGCCATACAGTTTGCTGCCATTGAAGCTGGGAAAGTGTTTGGTGCCATGGGCTTCGATGCGCAAGCGCACCTGGTCATAAAACTCGGCATAGGCCACCTCCTTGGTCGAGGGACCCACAAAGCGCGTGCGGGGGCTGGCGTTTTGTTGCTCGATTTTTTTCTCCAGCTCGGCCAGGTGCTTGAGCATGAGCTGGCGCTTTTGCGCGGCTTCACTGGCGCTCTCGCCAGGCTCGGGGATGGGAATTTGCTGCAGCTGGGTGCGGATGCGCGCCACCAGTTGCTGCTGCTGGGCCTTGATTTGCTCGAGTTTGCGTTCTTCTTCGCTTTGCCCGTCTAGGCCAGCCTGGTTTTGTGCGGTGCGCTGCAGGGGCGAGGCGGCCATCACCTTATTGGGGGACTCACCCCCGCCCTTGAGGTTGGTTTGCGACAAGGCTTGAACCTGATCGGGCGTGGGCGCGTTGCTCAAGGCATTGACCAGAATGATTTGGAGCTGATCGACGTTGAGCAGGCGATCGAGTCGCTGGGCTGGAACAAAGCGCACCGCCAGCACCGCCGCATGGATCAGCAAGGACGCCAACAGGCAAAGTTCCAGCACTCGGGTGGGGCGGGGAAACCAGCGATCTAGCCAGGCATGGATGTTCATGGGGCGGGATTTTCGGGTTCGTTGGCCTCCATGACCAACACCAGGTTGGGCTGGGGCAACTCTTCTTCTTCGAGGGCGGCATCGCTGGTCTGGGCTTCGTCCATGAGCTGGACAAATTCGGCGCGGATGTCCAGCGACAACTCATCCAGGTGAGCCAGGCGCACCAACACCTGTTGGCCGCGTCGCAAGGGCGGTGCGCCCAGCAAGGGAAAGACCAGCGGCAGCTGGGCGGCGCGCACCATGGGGGGCTCGTCGGGAAAATCGCGCACCACTTGGGCTTGGAGTTGGGTCAACGATTGCTGCTGCAAGTATTTGAGCGACCAGAACCGCTCCATGGCGGATTGGTGGGTGTTGTAGGCCGAGTACGCCGAATCGAATGCCGAAATGATGGCCAGCAAGTCGGTGTCCTTGGGTTTGAAGGGCGCCACCAGGGCGGCGGTGGGACCTTGGCGCACACACGCCAGGATCTGCCACTGGTTGACCAGATCGGAATAGCGGCGCAGAGGCGAGGTGCTCCAGGCATAGCACGGCACCCCCATGCCTGCGTGGGGCAAGGGCTTGGTGCCCATGCGAACCTTGATGCCCGGCGACAGACTGGCCTGGCTGCGGTAGATGGCGGGCACGCCCAAATCGGCCATCCACTGACCCCAGGTGCGGTTGGCCAGGATCATGGCCTCGGCCACGATCAAGTCCAGGGGCGCGCCCCGGCGGCGTTGACCGATGTGGACCTGTTCTTCGCCGGTGGGGCCAGTGTCGGGCACGTTCTCGAGGCGAAACACGGGGTCGGGGCGATTGAATTGCTCGGGCTTGCCGCGCACCAGCTCACGCCCCTGTTTGAGGTGCACAGCCAGGCGGTACAAGGCCTGCAGCTCGCCATGGGGCAGGCCATGGGTTTGGCTGGGCGGGTTGGCTTGCAGCCAGGTCTCGGTGACTTGCTCATCGAGTTGGTCGTGACGCAAATTGGCGCCAATGGTGATGCGCTCCAGCCGGGTCTCGCTGCCCAGACAGGCCAGGGTTTGGCTGTCAAAGCGCACATAGAGCGACAAGGCGGGCACAGGCTGGCCCGCATCGAGGCTGAAGGCCTTGACCAGCGCATCAGGGAGCATGGTGATCTTGTGGCCAGGCATGTAGACCGTGGAGAGCCGCTCGCGAGCCACGCTGTCCCAGGCGCTGCCCGGCGTGATGGCCACCCCCGGCGCGGCAATGTGAATGCCAATCACCCAGGTGTCGGTGCCCAGGCCTTGCACCGACAAGGCGTCATCGATCTCGGTGGTGTGGGAGTCATCGATGGAGTAGGCCACCACGTCACTCAGTGGCAAATCCTGCGGGGACTGCAGCAAGGGCAGATCGGGGAAGCGGGTGCCTTTGGGAAAGTGCTCAAACAAAAACCGCTGCCAATGAAAGGCATAGGCCGAGGTGATGGCACCGGCCTGGCGCAAGACATCGAGCACGGGTTGCTGCAGGCGATGGGTGGCCAGCGCCACGGCCTGGTAATGCATGCCGTTCTTGTCGGGCTTGAAGAGGATCTTGAACAACTGTTCGCGGATGTCGCTGGGACACTGGCCCGCAATGAGTTGATCAGCCCACTCGGCGATTTGGGCTTGCTGCTCTTTTTTGCGGGCGATGGCCTGCAATGCCTGCTGCACCACCTCAGCCGAGGCTTTCTTGAAGCGGCCTTTGCCCAGGCGGCGAAAGTAGTGAGGGGCCTGATGAAGACCCAGCAGCGTGGCGGCCGATTGGGTGGCTGTGGGCGAGTCCTGAAAGTACTCGCGAGCCACGTCCATGAAGCCAAACTCTTCGTTGGGCGCAAATTCCCAGGCCAGGTCGAGGTCGAATTCTTGAGCCAGGGATTGCGCCTCCTGCCACTCCTGAGGGGCATGGGCAGCCGAGAGGGTGAGCAACAAGTGGGTGGATTTCACCTTGATGCGCTTGCCCGAGGCGAGTTCGATTTGCGCAGAGGCCTGGGCCTCAGACAGCACCTTGCCAAAGTGCAACTTGCCTGCGTCTTCAAAGATCAAATGCATGGCGGTCATTGTCCCATGAGGTAGGCCTCGATGACGGGCAGTTGCGCATCGAAGTCGCTCAGCGCATGGTCAGAACCTTCGATCAGGTGGACCTGGCTGTGTCCGTAGCGCACCATCATCTCCTGCCAGTTGAGCACTTCATCGCCGGTGGCGATCACGGCCAGCATGTCAGGGGTGTCGGGCAAGGCGGTGCCGGGTCCCACTTGCAGCCCTTGCAGTTGCGCCACATGGTCCTGGGTGAACTCAAAGGACTGGCTGGGGTCATGCCACAGGGTTTGGGGTCCAAGGTGGCGCTTGAGGTCTCGGGCTGGATCGACAGCCGGATTGAGCAACACGGCTTTGCAGCCCTTGAGCGCAGCCAGGCGTGCAGCATAAAACCCGCCCAGCGATGACCCCAATACCGCCATGGTCTGACCAGGCCAATTGTGGGTGAGGGACTCAATGAGCGAGAAAGCCGCAGCGGGGGCAGGGGGCAAGTCGGGGCAGGACCAGTGCAGGTTCACACCCCGCGAGCCCAAGCCATTGACCCATTGCGCCATGCGCTGGGCCTTGGTGGAGCGGCTCGACGAGCGAAAGCCGTGCAGATAAATCAAGTGCGTGAGTGCCATGCCGCGCATCATGCCTGAATTGGGGTCGCGGGTCGTATCATTGCTGCCCATGCCCATCGTCATAGAACGCCCCCAATTGCTGCAGCGCATGGCCCCGCTGGTCAAGGGCTTTGACGGACCGCTGGCCTTTGCCATTTTCATTCTCGCGGCCATTGGCTTGCTCAACATGTACTCATCGGGGTTTGCTAACGGTTTGCGCTTTTACGATCACGCCCGCAACCTCTTTCTTGCCGGCTTGGTGATGTTTGTCATGGCCCAGATTCCACCGCAGCGCCTCATGGCACTGGCCGTGCCCCTCTACACCCTGGGTGTGGCCTTGCTGATTGCCGTGGCGCTCTTTGGCTTGACCAAGAAGGGTGCGAGGCGCTGGCTCAACATTGGCGTGGTCATCCAACCCAGTGAAATCATGAAAATTGCCATGCCCCTGATGCTGGCTTGGTGGTTCCAAAAGCGTGAGGGGCAACTCAGAACCCTGGACTTTGCCGTGGCGGCGGTTTTGTTGGGGGTCCCTCTGTTTCTGATTGCACGCCAGCCCGATTTGGGCACGGCCATCCTGGTGTTCTCGGCGGGCTTTTATGTGATCTTTTTTGCAGGTCTGAGTTGGTATTGGATGGTGCCGCCCCTGGTCCTGGGTCTTGTGGGCGTGGGGGGGCTGGTGCTCTTTGGCGATACCTTGTGCGCCGATGGCGTCGACTGGCCGCTCTTGCACGACTACCAGCAACAGCGCGTGTGCACCCTGCTCGACCCCTCCCGTGATCCTTTGGGCAAGGGCTTTCACATCATCCAGGGCATGATTGCCATTGGCTCGGGCGGCTTTTTGGGCAAGGGCTTCATGAAGGGCACACAAACCCATCTGGATTTCATCCCCGAGCGCACCACCGACTTTGTGTTTGCTGCGTATTCCGAGGAGTTCGGCATGGTGGGCGACTTGGTCCTCATTGCAGCCTTTTTCTTTTTGATCATGCGCGGCCTCACCATCGCTCTGGAAGGTCCAACGCTCTTTAGCCGTTTGCTCGCGGGCAGCATCGTGATGACCCAATTCACCTATGCCTTCGTCAACATGGGCATGGTCAGCGGCATCCTGCCTGTGGTGGGTGTGCCGCTGCCCTTCATCAGCTATGGCGGTACGGCCATGGTTTCCATGGGATTGGGTCTGGGCATCCTCATGGCCGTCGCCCGTTCCAAGCAACTGGTTCAGTCCTGAGGTGAGCATGAAAACGTTTGGCGTGATCGGTGCGGGCAACATGGGCGGGGGCATGGTGCGCAACCTCCTGAACAAGGGCTGGCAAGTCCATGTGCACGACATCGATCCCACCGTCATGAAAGCCCTCAGCCAAGCCGGTGCCCAATTGCACGACAGCCCGCATGCGCTGGCTTTGGCGTGCAAGGTCTTGGCCATCGTGGTGGTCGACCAGATCCAGGTCAACCAGGTGCTCGACGGCGAGCAGGGTTTGCTCAAGGCGGTGGACGCATCGCACACCGTGCTTTTGTGCCCCACCCTGGGCGTGGAGGATGTGTTGCACACCGCCGAGCGTCTGGCTGCGTGCGGCGCGCACCTGATCGATGCGCCCATGTCGGGTGGACCTGTGCGTGCGCAAGAGGGCAGCATGAGCCTCATGGTGGCCTGTTCGCAAGCCTTGTTTGATCGTCACGCAATGCTGTTGCATGACCTGGCCGATCCGGCGCTCCACGTGAGTCAGCGCACGGGCGATGGCGCCAGAACCAAACTGGTCAACAATCTGCTCGCGGCCATCAACCTCGTGGGTGCGAGCGAAGTCATGAACCTGGCCGTGCACATGGGGCTGGATCCCCAGGTCACGCTGGATGTCATTCAGTCCTCCAGCGGTAAAAGCTGGATTGCGGGCGACCGCCTTCCCCGAGCCCTGGTGGGCGATTGGGCGCCACGCGCCCACATGACCTTGCTGGGCAAGGACACCCAACTCGCGTTGAAGATGGCTCAGCAAGCCGGCGCGCCAACGCCCTTGGGGCAGATGGCCACGGCTGCGTTTGCCCAGGCCATCGAGCTGGGCTGGGCCGCCCATGATGATGCGGCCATGTTGGTGAGTTTGCGTGGCCAGCGCCCAGAGGCATGAAGGCAAAGACCTTGTGTCTGGGCCTGGTTTGAACCACGCAGCCCTGCTGAGCAGGGTCTTTCCTAGAATGTGCTCATGACCTCCTCCTCACACGCCCCCGAATCCCGCCTCCAGCTTGCCCAATCCCGACTGCTTGAGCCCTTTGGTTTGACCGAGGCGCACTTGCACGAGGCGCTGGCCACCATCCGCGCCCATCAGGTCGATGACGCGGATTTGTATTTCCAATATTCACGCAGCGAAGGCTGGAGCCTGGAAGAGGGCATCGTCAAAAGCGGTTCATTCAGCATCGACCAGGGCGTGGGTGTGCGCGCTGTGAGCGGTGAAAAAACCGCCTTTGCCTATTCGGATGTGATTTCGCAGGCGAGCCTGATCGATGCCGCCAAAACGGTTCGCACCATTGCAGCGGCTGGTCGCAGCGGCAAGGTCAAGCAGGCGGCCACGCGCTGGGTACAGCCTCACGCGCTCTATGAATCCGCCGACCCGATCGTCTCGCTCGACAGTGCCACCAAAGTGGCCTTGCTCGAGCGCATCGAGCGCATGGCGCGTGCGCGTGACCCGCGCGTGGTGCAGGTCATGGCAGGGCTGGCCAGCGAACACGAGGTGGTGATGGTGGTGCGCGCCGATGGCACCATGGCGGCCGATGTGCGCCCCCTGGTGCGCATGAGCCTCACGGTGATTGCTGAGCAAAACGGCCGACGTGAAGTGGGGTCTTCCGGAGGCGGTGGGCGATTTGACCTGACCCGCTTTGATGAGTCGCACCTGGAGACCTATGTGCGCGAGGCGGTGGATTCGGCGCTGGTCAACCTGCAGGCCAGACCGGCCCCTGCGGGCGAGTTTTCTGTGGTCCTCGGTCCGGGTTGGCCAGGTGTGTTGTTGCACGAGGCCATTGGCCATGGCCTGGAGGGTGACTTCAATCGCAAGGGCTCGAGCGCGTTTTCCGGGCGCATGGGTCAGCGCGTCGCCGCCAAAGGGGTGACCGTGCTCGACGACGGCACCATTGCCGAGCGTCGTGGCTCTCTGAGTGTGGACGACGAGGGCGTACCCACCCAGCGCAATGTGCTCATCGAAGATGGCATCCTCACGGGTTATTTGCAAGATCGCCTCAACGCCCGCCTCATGGGCGTGGCCCCCACGGGCAATGGCCGGCGCGAAAGCTATGCGCATGTGCCCATGCCGCGCATGACCAATACCTTCATGCTCTCAGGCCAAACCCCGGCAGCCGAGGTGATTGCCAGCCTGAAAAAAGGCATTTACGCCACCAACTTTGGCGGTGGTCAAGTCGACATCACCAGTGGCAAATTTGTGTTTTCTGCTTCCCAGGCCTATTGGGTGGAGAACGGCAAGATCCAATACCCCGTCAAGGGCGCAACGCTGATTGGTAATGGCCCCGATGCCTTGACACGCGTCTCTCTCATTGGGGACGACTCTGCCCTGGACAGTGGCGTGGGCGTGTGCGGCAAAGAGGGGCAAAGCGTCCCAGTGGGTGTGGGTCAGCCGACCTTGCGCCTTGACGGGCTCACCGTGGGCGGCACGGCCTGATCCCTTGCCAAGCAGGCCTTTCATGCACGCGATTCACACGGCTTTTTCCAGCTCGTACGCCCAGGCCCGGCTCAAGTTCCTGGCTGCAGCCCAAGCCGCAGGCCTTGAAGTGGAGTCCCACCTTCACCCCTTGAGAGGCATTGAGGGCGAGACCCTGGCCATGGATGTGGTGCGTGATGGCGATCTGCACGCACAGCGCGTGCTGCTGGTGACCAGTGCCTGTCATGGTATCGAGGGCTATTGCGGCAGCGGTGTGCAAATCCATGCCCTGGGCAATGCGGCTTGGCGCGAGGCTGCGCGGCAGGCGGGCGTGGCGGTGGTGCATGTGCATGCGCTCAACCCGCATGGGTTTTCTCACGGGCGTCGGGTCACGCACGAGAACGTGGACATCAACCGCAACTTCCACGACTTCAGCCGCCCCTTGCCGCACAACACCGCATACCGCGATGTCCACCCCCTGCTGATCCCTGAGGTCTGGCCGCCCGATGAGCGCAATCGGCAGGCTGTGGCGAACTACATCGCCACCCATGGGTTGACGGGATTTCAAGCTGCCGTCTCTGGCGGGCAGTATGAATTTGAGGAGGGGTTGTTTTTTGGTGGCAAAGCGCCCACCTGGAGCAACCGCACCATCCGCCAGGTCTTGCGCCAGCATGCGGGCCAATGCCAGCAGCTCGCTTGGCTGGACCTGCACACGGGCCTGGGGCCTACTGGCGTGGGTGAGCGCATTTATGCGGGCGCTGACGATGCCCAAGCGGTTGCCCGCGCGAGGGCTTGGTGGGGTTCAGGGGTCACTTCGATTTATGACGGCAGCTCCACCTCGGCGCTGCTCACGGGGCTCATGTGGACCTCGGTGGCCGACGAGTGCGCGCAGGCGCAGTACACCGGCATCGCCTTGGAGTACGGCACGCAGCCCATTGACCAGGTGGTGTATGCCCTCAGGGGCGACCATTGGTTGCATCAGCATCCCGAGGCACCCCAAGCGCTGGCTCAATCCATCCGTCAAACCATGAAGCAGGCTTTTTATGTGGATACCGATGCCTGGCGGGAGCAGGTGATCGATCAGGCCATGGACGCCTTGCACTTGGCTGTTCGGGGCTTGAGTCAGCCGCTTTGAAATCAGCCCGACATGGGCTGTGTTACATTGGGCGCCATGAACGGGAATTTGTTTTTCTTTGGCTACTTTTATTTCTCACGCCCCACCGGCGGTCGAGAGGTTTGAAGCCAACCTGAATCAAACCCCCCACCAACCGCCGGATCCCGGCGGTTTTTTTTTGTTTTCAACGATGAGGAAACCATGACTCAAGTTCAAGATGCTCGATACCAACCCGGCAACGAAAAAACCAGTCAAACCGATGACCAACGCATCAAGGACATCACTGTGTTGCCGCCACCTGAACACCTCATCCGTTTTTTCCCCATTCACCACACGCCGGTTGAAAAGCTCATCACGCAAACCCGCAAGGCCATCCATCGCATCCTCAAGGGGGAGGACGATCGCATGCTGGTCATCATGGGGCCATGCTCCATCCATGATCCCGCCGCGGCCATTGACTATGCGCGTCGGCTCAAGGTCCTGCGTGATCAATATGCAGACCACCTGGAAATCGTGATGCGCGTCTACTTTGAAAAGCCCCGCACCACCGTGGGCTGGAAGGGCTTGATCAATGACCCCTACCTGGACGAAAGCTATCGCATCGATGAGGGCTTGCGCATTGCTCGCCAGCTCCTCATTGAGATCAACCGCCTGGGTTTGCCCGCCGCCTCGGAGTTCTTGGATGTGATTTCACCCCAGTACATCGGTGACCTCATCAGCTGGGGCGCCATTGGTGCGCGCACCACCGAGAGCCAGGTGCACCGCGAGCTGGCATCCGGTTTGTCAGCGCCGATTGGTTTCAAGAATGGCACGGATGGCAACATCAAGATTGCCATTGATGCCATTCATGCCGCAGAGCGGGGGCATCACTTTCTGTCGGTTCACAAAAACGGGCAGGTGGCGATCGTGCAGACCAAAGGCAATGCCGATTGCCATTTGATTCTGCGCGGTGGCAAGACCCCGAATTACGATGCGCACAGTGTGGAGACCGCCAGCAAGACCTTGCGTGAAGCCCATTTGAACGAGCGCCTGATGGTGGACTTCAGCCACGCCAACAGCAGCAAGCAGCACGAGCGCCAGGTGGATGTGGCCAAGGACATCGCCCAGCAAGTCGCAGCTGGTTCGGACCGCGTGTTTGGCGTCATGGTCGAAAGCCATCTGGAAGCGGGCGCACAAAAATTCACCCCTGGCAAGGACGATGTGCGTCAACTCAAATACGGCCAGAGCATCACCGATGCCTGCCTGGGTTGGGAGCAATCGGTCGAGGTGGTGGACATCCTGTCGAAGGCCATCGCAGCGCGGCGTAAGGCACGCTGAGACATGGCCTTGTGTCAGCTCGATCACCTGGTGGTCACGGCGGCGGACCTCGACAGTGGTTGTGCCCATGTCAAAGCCGTGCTGGGCGTGGAGCCGCAGGGCGGCGGCGAGCATCTGGGCATGGCTACCCACAACCGACTCCTGCGCCTGGGCGACTCGTCGTACCTGGAGGTCATTGCCCCCAACCCCCAAGCACCTGCTGCGGTGCGGGCGCGCTGGTTTGGCATGGACGACCCCCAGCGACTCCGCGTGCCCAGGTTGGCCACCTGGGTGGTGAGGACCTCATCCATGGCCGAGCTGGTCGCAGGCCTGCCTTGGCATCCCGGCACGGTTGTGCCCATGCAGCGTGGCCCTTGGCAATGGCACATCACCGTACCTGAGGATGGGCAGATGGCGATGGATGGCTTGTTGCCCACCTGCATAGCATGGCAAGGCCCTCAACATCCCACGGAGTTCATGCCTGAGCAGGGTTGCCGATTGCTGAGGCTGGAATTGCTGCATCCGCCTGAGTGCACACTGGTTGAGCCTTTACAAGCCCTGTCCTTGTCAGAAGAAGTGCCTGTGGTGACACGAATGGAGCACGGGTCGGCCAGGCTCAGGGCTGTGATCCAAACCCCTCTGGGTGAGCGAGTGCTAGAGGGGTGAGGGCGCGTGTTGGCCTAGGGCTTGGGCCAATTGTTGATGGATGCCACCAAAGCCGCCGTTGCTCATGCAAACGATGTGATCGCCCGGTTGTGCCGCTGAAGCAATGGCCTGGACCAATTGGGGGATCTGATCATGCGTGGATGCCCGTTCGCCCAATGGGGTCAGGCTTTGGGCGGCGTCCCAATCCAGGCCGCCTGAGAAACAAAAGACCAGGTCTGCGCTGGCCAGACTGCTTGGGAGCTGATCGCGCATGGTGCCCAGCTTCATGGTGTTGGAGCGAGGCTCAAATACCGCCAGGATGCGTGCCGCTGACCCCACTTGCCGACGCAAGCCTTCCAGGGTGGTTTGTATGGCAGTGGGGTGATGGGCGAAATCGTCGTAGAGGGTGATGGCCTTGGAGCCTGATCCGATTCGAGCCACCACTTCCATGCGCCGCTTGACGTTCTTGAACTGCGACAAAGCCTCACAAGCCTGCGCAGGTTGCACCCCCACATGCTCGGCAGCAATCACGGCTGCGAGGGCATTGAGTTGATTGTGCTGCCCGCTCAGTGTCCAGCGGATCTCGCCAAGTGCGCGGCCCTGGTGTTGCACACTGAAGTGTTGTTCGCTGCCATGCACTTGCCAGGGCGAGTCCGGGCTCGCACCAAATTCGGCCACGTCGCTCCATGAGCCCATGGCCAGGACCCGTTGCAAGGCTTGGCCATCCCGATTGACCACCAGCCTGCCCTGGGCTGGGACACTGCGGATCAGGTGATGAAACTGCCTTTCAATGGCAGCCAGGTTCTCAAAGATGTCGGCGTGGTCGTATTCAAGGTTGTTGAGGATGGCCGTGCGAGGTCTGTAATGAACAAACTTGCTTCGCTTGTCAAAAAAGGCGGTGTCATATTCGTCGGCCTCGATGACAAACAAGGGGCGTGGATGGGCTGAGGTGCGTTGACCCAGTCGCGCCGAAACCCCGAAGTCCAAGGGCACGCCACCCACCAAAAAGCCGGGCTGCAGTCCGGCCTGATGCAGGATGTGTGTCAGCATCGCCGTGGTGGTGGTTTTGCCATGCGTGCCCGCAACAGCCAGCACATGGCGAGCTTGCAAGACGTGATCGGCCAGCCATTGCGGGCCACTGATGTAGGGCAGACCTGCGTCCAGGATGGCTTCCATCAAGGGATAGCGGGCTTGGCCGTTGGGCAAGCGCGCGCGAGAGACCACATTGCCAATCACAAAGACATCAGGCTTGAGGGCCAACTGGTCTGTGTCGTAACCCTCGATGAGTTCGATGCCCAAGGCCCTGAGTTGATCGCTCATGGGGGGATAAACGCCCGCATCGCAACCGGTGACGCGGTGACCCGCTTCGCGCGCCAGGGCGGCCAAACCACCCATGAATGTGCCGCAAATCCCGAGAATGTGTATGTGCATCGTCCAATTGTAGAAGCGGCCCATGGGCTCCAGCGGCGAGAATGTCGATATGGAATCTGTGATGACCGAGTTGATTCATCAGGCCGCACTCATGGTGGTCGAGGAGGGACTCGACTATGGGCAAGCCAAACGCCGTGCAGCACAGCAGCTTGGGGCGGGGCGCAGACTGGCTTGGCCGGACAACGATGTGCTCGAAGAAGCCGTCTTCGAACATTTGCGACTCTTTCACGCCGACACCCAGCCCCGGGAACTCCTGGCCTTGCGCCAAACAGCCAGCCACTGGATGAAGCGACTGGCGGCCTTGAACCCCCATTTGTGCGGGGCGGTTTGGCGTGGCACCGCGACTCGCCTGAGCCCCATTCACCTGCAACTCTTTTGCAATGACCCCAAGGCGGCAGAGTGGCAGTTGCTGGACATGGGGGTGGACTTTGAGCTGGCGGCGACCCATGCCAAATCCGGTGAGGAGGTGGATGTCCTTCAAACCTGGGTGCGGTGTGAGGGCTTGGGTGAAGAGGTGTCCTTGCTGTTGACCGTCCTGGACCTCGACGATGTCCGAGGTCAGCTCAAACCGGATGCGCGGGGGCGCACCCGCATGGGCTCTGCCCACGCCCTGCAAACCTTATTGGAGTCCGCTCATGACTGAGTCCCCTCAACCCCTTCCCCCGCACGAGGACAAAGGCTCTCCCGCCGCAGGGGGGCGCAGGGGGTTCCTGGCTTTGGCTGCAGTGTCCGGAGTCGTGGCGGCTGGACTGGGTTGGGCCACCTGGCGCCGACAACAAGCGGACTTGTTGAGCCCACAAGCGTCCCAGGCGCTGTGGTCTTCCTCTTTCGATACGCCGCAAGGCGCGTCGTTGGCGCTGTCCAGTCTGCGTGGCAAGCCACTTTTGATTAATTTTTGGGCAACCTGGTGTACCCCCTGCGTTCAGGAAATCCCCTTATTAATGGACTTCTATCGCCAAAATGCCATCAATGGATGGCAATTGCTGGGATTGGCCATTGATCAGCCCACACCAGTCAGGCGCTTCATCACCGACATGGGCATGACTTATCCCATTGGCATGGCTGGCCTGAACGGGACTGAACTCATGAAAGAGCTGGGCAATGACCGTGGCGGGCTGCCATTTACCCTGGCTTTAGCAGCAGATGGACGAGTTTTAATGAAAAAATTGGGGCAGTTGCATGCGGCAGACCTGGCTGATTTGGCAAAAGTTTCTTGAAAAGAACGTGTCAGCCAGATTTTTGGGTTAAATTGGCACCTCTTTTCTGAAAGATAAAGCCAATTCCCATGGATTTGAGAAAACTGAAGACACTGATTGACTTGGTCTCCGAGTCCAACATCTCTGAGCTGGAAATCACCGAGGCCGAAGGCAAGGTCCGCATTGTCAAGAACGAGCCAGCCCCCCACATGACCCTGGCTCCCGTGGCGTCCGTGGCGCCAGCCATGATGCCCGTGCCTGCCGCCACGGCTTCTGCCCCCGCCGCGCCTGCCGCATCTGCACCTGCCACCGGTGGCGAGGTTTCTGCGCCTGCTGCCTTGGAAGGCAAGGTCATCAAATCACCCATGGTGGGAACTTTCTACCGCTCTTCCAGCCCGGGTGGCGCCCCGTTCGTGGAGGTGGGCAGCACGGTCAAGGAAGGCGATACCGTCTGCATCATCGAGGCCATGAAGATCCTCAATGAAATCGAGTCAGACCAAGGCGGCACCATCACGCAAATCCTGGTTGAGAACGGGCAGCCGGTTGAATATGGCCAGCCTTTGTTTGTGATGGCTTGAGTTCTGGCATGTTCAAAAAAATACTGGTTGCCAATCGAGGCGAAATTGCACTGCGGATCCAGCGCGCTTGCCGCGAGTTGGGGGTGCGTGCAGTCATGGTTTACTCCGAAGCTGATCGGGAAGCCAAATATGTCAAGCTGGCCGAAGAGGCCGTTTGCATTGGTCCTGCCCCATCCGGTCAGAGTTACCTCAATATGCCTGCCCTCATTTCTGCGGCCGAGGTCACGGATGCCGAAGCCATTCACCCTGGCTATGGTTTTCTGAGCGAGAACGCCGATTTCGCAGAACGCGTCGAAAAGAGTGGCTTCACCTTCATTGGTCCCACTGCCGATTCAATCCGCCTCATGGGCGACAAAGTCTCGGCCAAGCAAGCCATGATCAAGGCGGGTGTGCCTTGTGTTCCGGGCTCAGACGGCGAGCTGCCTGACGACCCTGCGGCCATTCGCCGCATGGCCAAGGTGGTTGGTTATCCGGTGATCATCAAGGCCGCTGGCGGCGGTGGCGGGCGTGGCATGCGGGTGGTCCACACCGAGGCGGCTTTGGTCCATGCAGTGCAAACCACCAAGGCCGAAGCTCAGGCTGCTTTTGGCAATCCTGCGGTGTACATGGAAAAGTTCCTCCAAAACCCCAGGCATGTCGAGATTCAAATCCTTGCTGACCAGTACAAGAACGCGGTCTATCTGGGCGAGCGCGATTGCTCCATGCAGCGACGCCACCAAAAGATCATTGAGGAAGCACCTGCGCCTGGCATCCCCAGGAAGTTGATTGAAAAAATTGGTGAGCGTTGTGCGGCTGCTTGCAAGAAGATCGGGTATCGAGGAGCTGGCACCTTCGAGTTTTTGTATGAAAACGGCGAGTTCTATTTCATCGAAATGAACACCCGGGTTCAGGTGGAGCATCCGGTGACGGAGCTGATCACCGGCATTGACATTGTCAAAACCCAAATCATGGTGGCGGCGGGTCAAAAGTTGCCCTTCACCCAAAAGCAGATTGAATTCCGGGGTCACGCCATTGAGTGCCGGATCAATGCCGAGGACCCCTTCAACTTCATGCCTTCGCCAGGGCGAATCACCATGTGGCATCCGCCAGGTGGTCCGGGCGTGCGGGTGGACTCTCACGTCTACACCAACTACTTTGTGCCTCCCAATTACGACTCCATGATTGGCAAGGTCATCGTGCATGGCGACTCACGCGATCAAGCCCTGGCAAGGATGCGTTCCGCCCTGGGCGAGACCGTGGTCGAAGGGATTCAAACCAATATTCCCTTGCACCGGGAGCTGTTCTTGGATGCCAATTTCCTGGTGGGGGGCACCAACATCCATTACCTTGAAAAATGGCTGGAAGCCCATAAACGCTGATGCTCGAACTCGCTATCCTGGTGCCGGAAGACGATGTTGAAATCGTCAGCGAAGCCCTCATGGCGCTGGATGCACTCAGTGTCAGCGTCGAGGATGCCGATGAGGGAACCGATCAGGAGCAGGCCAGATTTGGTGAGCCTGGCATGCCATTGAGCGAGGTGGCCTGGAGGCACTCCCGACTCAAGTCCCTGTTCACTGACGAAGCCACCGCCACCCATGCGCAGACGGTGCTGCTCGCTCAGGATTTTTTTGCCCGCTGCCACATCGAGGCTCTGGTTGCCGTGCCCGACGAGGATTGGGTGCGCTTGACCCAGTCGCAATTTGAGCCTTTGGCCATCACCCCTGACTTTTGGGTGGTCCCCACCTGGCACGAGGTGCCTCGGGCAGCCCGCAAGCACATTCGGCTTGATCCCGGTCTGGCATTTGGTACGGGTACTCATCCCACCACACGCATGTGCCTGGAGTGGATGGCCGAACACCATGAAGTACCCGGCATGGCTTTGGACTATGGATGCGGGTCAGGGATATTGGCCATTGCCGCAGCCAAGTTGGGCGTGGCAGTGGTAGACGCAGTGGACATCGACCCCGCAGCGGTTGATTCCACACGGGCCAATGCGCAGGCCAATGAGGTGAGCCTGAGGGCGGTGGGTTTACCCGATCAGGTGAAAGGCCCTTACCCCTGGGTGGTTGCCAACATCCTGGCTTCCCCCTTGAAAGTGCTCGCACCTTTGTTGTGTCAGCTGGTTCAGCCGCAGGGGCATTTGGTCCTGGCTGGCATCCTGTCGCGGCAAATTCAGGAGGTTTCAGATGCCTATGCCCCCTGGATTCAATTGCAAGTTCACCGCGAGAGAGATGGCTGGGTTTTACTGACTGGCCAAAAGCGGGTCAGCTGAATGCGGCAGGGCTTTCTACAATAGGCCATGCAGTTCAGTACCCAATGCCCACATTGCTCAACGGCGTTTGTCATCACAGTTGAACAAATACGCATTGCCAGCGGCTTGGTTCGCTGCGGGGTCTGCGCCAGCATTTTTGAAGCGGATCGACACTTGTTTGGTGTGGAAGAGGGCAGCGACACCCCACTTCAAACCGTACCGGCTTCCATGTCCTCCGCTTCTGCCATGCACATGGCCGAGTCTGGCTCCGGGGACACCTTGACCCATGAGTTGGAAACTCCCTCATTCACCCGTCATGGCAAAGGCCGTCAATCCTCTTCTCGCCTGGGGTGGGGCAGGTGGATGGCGGTGCTCACGGCCACCCTGGCCTTGCAATTGGTCTGGATGAATCGCAATCAACTCTATGCAGCTGCTCCTGAATGGATGGCTCATCTCGATTCGATTTGTCATTGTCAATTGGGCTGGCCACGCCAATTGCACAGCGTAGAAGTGGAGCAAAGCACGTTCCAAATCACACCTGCTGCTTCGCATCTGCTGCAACTGAGCTTGAAGAATCAATCCAACTCAACCGTTGCCACCCCCGATTTGATGTTGACCTTGATCGATGCGACCGAAACGGCCGTGATACGTAAATACTTTTCCCACCAAACCCTTCAACTACCTCCTCAGCTTGATGGCGGGATGAGCTATCCCATTGATGTGAAATTCCAGGTGCCCCCCCGATTGGCTGAGCAGATCGTGGGTTTCAGGGCAGAACTTTTTTATCCTTGAACGGAGTTGGCATGGCGACATTGATTTGCGGTTCTTTGGCATTTGATGCCATCATGAATTTTGAGGGGCGTTTTTCAGATCAAATCCTGCCCGATCAGCTCCACATCCTCAACGTGTCCTTTTTGGTTCCCATGCTGCAAAGGGATTTCGGTGGATGCGCTGGCAACATTGCCTACACCTTGAATCGTTTGGGAGGCGAGGCCGTACCCATGGCCACCGTTGGCGAAGATGGGACCACATATTTGGAGCGCTTGCAGTCCCTGGGGATCACCACACGCTGTGTTCACCAAATTTCAGGGCAATACACTGCTCAGGCCATGATCATGACGGACATGGACAACAACCAGATCACTGCCTTTCACCCCGGTGCGATGAACTCAGCCCACACCCAAGTCATCGCTGCAGATTCATCGATCAAGCTGGCCATCATTTCTCCTGATGGCCGACAGGCCATGCTGGATCATGCAGAGCAGTTGCATCAGATTGGCATCCCTTTTGTGTTCGATCCTGGGCAGGGCTTGCCCATGTTTGATGGCACTGAGCTCAAGGCTTTCATAGAGCAGGCCACTTGGGTGACTGTCAATGACTACGAAGGCAAGATGCTTTGTGACCGCACGGGCTGGACTCCCTCCGAGATTTCCAAAAAGGTCCGAGGACTGGTGGTGACTTTGGGTGCCCAAGGCGCCGAGGTATGGGTTGATGGGGCAAAGACCCATGTTCCACCCCAGACTCCCAGCGCGGTGGTTGATCCAACTGGCTGTGGCGATGCCTGGCGCGGCGCGTTTTTATTTGGACTCGAGCAGGGATGGGATTTATTGCGCTGTGCTCAATTGGGCAATCGCGCCGGTGCCATCAAGGTGGCTTGCCGTGGTCCACAAAACCATGATCTGTCTGGTTTGAGCCAATAAAAAACCCAGCCGGTTGGCTGGGTTTGATGAAAGACCGTTGAGTCCCTCAGGGCTTACTGGCCGTAGGAAACGGCCAAGCTGCTTGAGGATTCAAAGTGGTCTGTGCAGCAGGGGCTGCTTTGGCAGCAGGTTTTTTCGCTGCTTTCTTCGCCGGCTTTTTAGCGGCTTTTTTGGCAGCAGGCTTTTTAGCGGCCTTTTTCGCAGCCGGCTTTTTAGCGGCTTTTTTGGCAGCAGGCTTTTTAGCGGCTTTTTTCGCTGCGGGCTTTTTGGCTGCAGCTTTTTTCGCGGCCGGCTTCTTAGCGGCTACTTTTTTCGCTGCGGGCTTCTTCGCTGCGGGCTTTTTGGCTGCAGCTTTTTTCGCTGCGGGCTTCTTAGCTGCGGGCTTCTTTGCAGCTACTTTTTTCGCTGCGGGCTTTTTGGCTGCAGCTTTTTTAGCTGCAGGTTTTTTTGCTGCGGGTTTTTTTGCAGCGGCTTTTTTTGCAGTTGCCATAGTTTGACTCCTTGATCATGTCATGGATCATTGGTGTGACACTTCAGCCTGAGCAGGCAGAAGCGACTCAACCCCCTGGATGTTGCCATCCAAGAGGAAGAATGGGGTTACCCGACGAAGCAGTCGAATGCGAGTTGAGTTCGTACGGGTCAGGTTATTCAATGGATCAATCCCAGGAAAGTGCCCCGCCGGATTGATACTCAATCACGCGGGTCTCAAAGAAGTTACGTTCTTTTTTCAGGTCAATCATCTCGCTCATCCATGGGAACGGATTCTCCTCTTGGGGGAAGAGGGGATCAAGCCCGATTTGCGTGGCTCGACGATTCGCAATGTAACGCAAATAGCCTTTGAACATGGAGGCATTGAGGCCGAGAACGCCACGAGGCATGGTGTCTTCGGCGTACCGATACTCAAGATCGACAGCCTTGAGGAACAGCGCTTTGATTTCTTGTTTGAATTCCGGGGTCCACAGATGGGGGTTTTCCAATTTGATCTGGTTGATGAGATCAATCCCAAAATTGCAATGCATGGACTCATCACGCAGGATGTATTGGTACTGCTCAGCCGCACCCATCATCTTGTTTTGGCGACCCAAGGCAAGAATCTGGGTGAAGCCAACATAAAAGAACAAGCCTTCCATCAAACAGGCAAAGACGATCAGGGACTTGAGCAGGGTCTGATCGTTTTCAGGTGTGCCAGTGTGGAACTCCGGGTTCATGATGGCATCGATGAAGGGGATCAGGAACTCGTCTTTGTCCCGAATCGAGGACACCTCGTGGTAGGCATTGAAGATTTCGCTCTCATCCAGTCCCAGCGACTCAACAATGTATTGATAGGCATGGGTGTGAATGGCTTCTTCAAAGGCCTGGCGCAGCAGGAACTGACGGCACTCGGGAGCGGTGACGTGACGGTACGTGCCCAGCACGATGTTGTTGGCTGCCAAGGAGTCAGCTGTCACAAAAAAGCCCAGATTGCGTTTGACGATGCGGCGCTCGTCTTCAGTCAGACCGTTGGGGTCTTTCCAAAGGGCAATGTCCCGGGTCATGTTGATTTCCTGGGGCATCCAGTGATTGGCGCAGGTTGCGAGGTATTTTTCCCAGGCCCATTTGTATTTGAAGGGCACCAACTGGTTCACATCGGTTTGGCCGTTGATGATGCGCTTGTCAGCCACATTGACACGACGCAACGATGACGGAGCTGATTGAGACGTGGAAGAAGGGGTGGGGGAGGCATTCACTCCCTGAATGAATCCCATGGATTCATTCAGGGTCTGTGTGTTCAAAGAAGATTTCGCTTGGTCGTCCCAGGTCAACATATAAGTGTCCGTGCCGTGATTATGAATCGTTGTGAAGGAATTTCAACATTTTGATCAGAATCGATGCGCTCGTTGTTGTTCAATCGCATCGATTCATGACTCATTGGCAAGCTTCGCAGGTCGGGTCATCGACGCCGCAAAACTTGATGTCGGTCGCTGGTGCGCTGCTCATTTGAGCTTTTGCAGCAGCAGCAGCTGCTTCCATTGCGCTGGATGTGCCAGAGGCCGTTTCAGAAGAGACTGCATTGAGTCGATTGCTTCTGACGGTGGACTTCTCAGCATGGGTTGCACTGGTGGTGCGCAGGTAGTAAGTGGTTTTGAGACCGCGCAGCCATGCAAGTTTGTAGGTTTCGTCCAGTTTCTTGCCGGATGCGCCAGCCATGTAGATATTGAGCGATTGCGCTTGATCAATCCACTTTTGGCGCCTTGCAGCCGCTTCGACCAGCCATTTGGTCTCCACTTCAAACGCGGTGGCGTAGAGGGATTTGATGTTCTGGGGGACGCGGTCAATGGGCGCGAGCGAACCATCAAAGTGCTTGAGGTCCATGACCATGACTTCGTCCCACAGACCCAGGCGTTTGAGGTCATTCACCAAGTAGGCATTGATGATGGTGAACTCGCCCGACAAGTTGGATTTGACAGACAAGTTGCCAAAGCAAGGTTCAATGGAGGCGTCCACACCAATGATGTTGGAGATGGTGGCAGTTGGCGCAATGGCCACGCAATTGGAGTTGCGCATGCCGTCCTTGGCGATCTTGGCGCGCAAGGCTTCCCAGTCCAAAGTGCTGGAGAGGTCCACTTCGACGTAGCCGCCACGCTCTTTTTCAAGCAGCTTGAGCGTGTCCAGAGGAAGAATCCCCTGATCCCACAAGGAGCCCTTGTAGCTGGTGTAGGTGCCGCGCTCTTTGGCCAGTTCAGTGGAGGCCCAGTATGCGTAATAGCAAATGGCTTCCATGGCTTGATCGGCAAATTCAACAGCCTCTTGGGATGCGTATGGCAGCTTCATGTCATACAGCGCGTCCTGGAAGGCCATGACTCCCAGGCCCACCGGACGATGGCGCAGGTTGGAGTTGCGGGCTTTAGCCACAGCGTAATAGTTGATGTCAATCACGTTGTCCAGCATCCGCATCGCAGTCCGGATGGTGGCTTGCAGCTTCTCGTGATCCAGCGTTTTGCCGTTGGGGCCATCTTTAAGGTGCTTGACCAGGTTGACAGAGCCCAGGTTGCAAACAGCGATTTCATCGTCGTTGGTGTTGAGGGTGATCTCGGTACAGAGGTTGGATGAGTGCACCACACCGACATGCTGCTGGGGCGAGCGCAGGTTGCAAGCGTCCTTAAAGGTGATCCACGGATGACCAGTTTCAAACAACATGGTCAGCATCTTGCGCCACAGGTCAACAGCCTGAATGGTTTTGCTGGGTTTGATTTCGCCTCGCTTGGCTTTTTCTTCGTAGGCCACATAAGCCTTTTCAAAGGCTTTACCAAACAGATCGTGCAGATCAGGCGCGGAAGAGGGAGAGAACAGGGTCCATTCGCCGTTTTCCATGACGCGGCGCATGAACAGGTCGGGGATCCAGTTGGCCGTGTTCATGTCGTGGGTGCGGCGGCGATCATCGCCCGTGTTCTTGCGCAACTCCAGAAACTCTTCCACATCAAGGTGCCAGGTTTCCAGATAGGTGCAAACAGCACCTTTGCGCTTGCCGCCCTGATTGACTGCAACGGCGGTGTCATTGACCACCTTGAGGAAGGGGACCACGCCTTGCGATTCGCCATTGGTGCCCTTGATGTGGCTGCCCAGAGCGCGCACACGCGTCCAGTCGTTGCCAAGGCCACCCGCAAATTTGGACAAGAGGGCGTTTTCCTTGATGGCTTCGTAGATGCCGTCGAGGTCGTCAGGCACTGTGGTGAGGTAGCAGCTTGAGAGTTGGGAGCGCAGGGTTCCGCTGTTGAAGAGCGTGGGTGTGCTGGACATGAAATGGAAAGAAGACAGCACCTCGTAAAACTCGATGGCGCGGCTTTCGCGGTCGATTTCATTGAGTGACAACCCCATGGCGACACGCATGAAAAAGGACTGGGGCATTTCGATGCGTTGCTTGCTGACATGCAAAAAGTAACGGTCATACAGAGTCTGCAGACCCAGGTAATCGAACTGCATGTCTCGCTCGGGTTTGATGGCCTTGGCCAGGCGCTTGAGGTCGAACTCAAGCAGTTTGGGGTCCAACAAATCGTTTTCCACCCCTTTGCGGATGAAACCTGCAAATTGCTCTTGATAGAGTTGTCCAAATTGCTCAAAGGTGGTTTCCTTGCCGAACACTTCTTCGGCAATCGTGTGCATCAACAGGCGAGACGTAGCGAAGGTGTAGTCGGGATCTTTCTCGATCAGGGTGCGCGAGGCCAGGATGGCCGCCTTCATGACTTCAGGGGCGGGGATGCCGTCGTACAGGTTCTTGAGGGTTTCCTCAAGGATGGGCGCGGGCGACACCTCGGGCGCCAGGCCTTTGCAAGCCGTGTTGATCAGCGCTTCAAGTTTGGACTTGTCCAACGCAACGCGCTGACCTTTGACGGTGACGTGCAGGGCGGGTGCTTCAACCGCAGCGGCCTGTTTGGTTTGTTCACGCTCATGGGCGCGACGCTCGCGGTAGAGCACGTATGCACGAGCTACTTCGTGGTGGCTGCCCCGCATCAGACCGAGTTCCACTTGGTCTTGCACATCTTCGATGTGGAAAGTACCGCCGCCTGGACGCGAGCGCATCAGTGCGCGCACAACGTTCTGTGTCAAATCGTCGACGGTTTCACGCACGCTTGCGGAGGCTGCGCCTTGCGTGCCGTGAACAGCCAAAAAGGCTTTCATCATGGCTACAGCAATTTTGGCGGGCTCAAAGGGGACAACCGAGCCATTGCGGCGAATGATCTGATACTGTTGAAAAGGCGAGCTGGCAGAGGTGTTGGAGGGAGTCGCTTCGTTTGTTTGGAAAGGTGCAGCGTGTTCCACGGACGAAGAAATGGTTTGCATGTGAGTCGATGTCCCAAGGGTCAAAAAAAAGATGCTTTGGGTTCCGATCGGTTCATCCAAAGCAAACTGTGAAAATCCAAGACCACACTATATATGGGGTGAAGACCCGTGACAACACACTAGGGATAGTGTTCTAGCGATTTCCCCTAGAAAAAATCGAAAAAAATAAAAAGAAAGGGAGGGGGTTTTATAGAGTGGAACGATCTTGTCGAATGGACGTCGATTGTTCAGGGCATTGAACCTATGGCACGGCGAAAGCGAAGCCAGTCAAAGCCAGGCCCAGGATCGGTTTTGCGGCCTGGCGAAATGTCGGAGTGACCCACCCAGTGCTGAATGTCATACAAACTCACTAATGATTGGGCAAGCGCAATCAGCGTGTCGTACTGCTCTGGCTCAAAAGTGCTGTGGTCGTTGCCCTCGAGTTCAATGCCCACTGAAAAGTCGTTGCAATTGGAGCGACCCTGGAACTCAGAAGCCCCCGCATGCCAGGCGCGATCGTCCACGCTGACCAGCTGGATCAGCTCGCCGCCGCGCTTAATCAAAAAGTGGGCAGAGACTTTGAGGTCGGCAATGGTTTGAAAGTAGGGGTGGGCATCGACATTGAGCTGACCAAGGAAAAAGTCTTCAATGTCGGATGAGCCATACCGATCGGGTGGCAGGCTAATGCAATGGATGACACCGAGGCTCACCTCACGCGAAGCAGGCCTGGGGCCGTGATGAGGGCTTGGCTGACGGCGTGCCCATCTGTACCAGCCAGCTTGCCAGAGTTGCGCATCTGGGCGGTTCATGTGGACCTGGGGGGATGGTGAAGGTGCAAATGGTCGGCGCAACAATAAAAGTCGTTGCCTCGTTGCAGGGCTTCGGTTTGTGCAAGATGCACATGGCAGTGCCTGCATTCGACCATGTTGACGGCAGAGTGGTGATTTGTAGCTTGTGAAGAGCCATGGGCCTTGGCACTGGATTGTTCACGGCGGGCCAAGGTACGCTTGATCAGAAAGATCACCAAAAAAAATCCAGCCAGGATGAGCACCAGCCTCATGCCAACCTTCCAAGCAGGACTTCAAGGACGAAGCGGGATCCCACGTAGGCCAGCAACAGGAATCCCCCGCCCAGGTACAAGACCCGGATTGCCTTGAGACCACGCCAGCCCAGGCTGTATCGCCCCCACAGAAGGTAAGCAAAGGTGAACCAGGACAGGAAGGAAAAAATGGTTTTGTGATCAGCCTTCAGGGCAAATTGCGGGCCATAGAGTTGTTCGCCAAACACGATGCCCACCGCCAAGGTCAGGGTCAGCAACACAAATCCCAAGGTGACCAATCGGAAAGTCAGCCTTTCCAACGTGAGCAGGGGTGGCATTTCCTCATTCGGTTCGGCCAAGCGCAGCAGTTTTTCGGCGCGTTGCAACAACCAGCCATGGAAAACAGCCGCTGCGAACAAGCCATAAGCTGCGATGCCCAGCGTCCAATGCATGGGCAACCAAACCGTCGCTTGGCTGGGCAAGACCTGACCAGGGTAGACGATGGCCAGCAGCACACTCGCAGCCGACAAACCCATGAGCACCCAGCGTGTTTTGAATTGCGGATACCAATGGTTCTCAAGCACATAAATCAGGATCACCAGCCAAGCCATGGCCGACAGGGCCGGTGCAAACCCAAAGCGAGGCGCGCCAGACTCGTCATGCAAGCCCATCACCAGCGCAAGGCCATGGATCAGCCAGGAGGCCGTGAATAAGATGATGGCATGCTTGGGGTTGAGTCGCTGCCCCCAAACTGCGCCCACTGCATAGACCAATGCGGCCAACACAGAGGTCCACAGATGAGCAAAAGCGGGCATCGATAAAATCATGAATCGAGTGTAGCGTTTCTGTGTTCACTCGCATCAGGCCGAAAGGGCATTTCATGGCAACTACCTTAAGCGATAAGTTTTCTCACTTGGTCAAGCGCATCAGTGGGCAAGCCAGGATCACCGAATCCAACGTCGCGGACATGCTCAGGGAAATCCGGGTGGCCTTGCTTGAGGCCGACGTGGCCTTGCCCGTGGTTCGAGATTTCATGGCGCGGGTGAAAGACAAGGCGCTAGGCCAGGAGGTCTTGTCTTCACTCAAACCAGGCCAGGTCCTGGTGAGCATCGTTCAAAAAGAACTCGCTGCCACGATGGGCGAAGGTGTGAGCGATCTGAACCTGGCGGCTCAGCCGCCCGCGGTGGTCCTCATGGCGGGTCTTCAAGGGGCGGGTAAAACCACCACCACGGCCAAGCTGGCCAAGTACCTCATTCAAAAACGCAAAAAGAAAGTCCTCACGGTCTCGACCGACATCTACCGACCCGCTGCCATTGAACAGCTCAAAACCGTGACGGCGCAAGCCGCAGCCGAGTGGTTCCCCAGCCAGGCCGATCAAAAACCCATCGACATCGCCCGTGCAGCCCTGGATCACGCACGGCGTCATTATTTCGATGTCTTGCTGGTCGATACGGCGGGTCGCTTGGCCATCGATGACGTCCTGATGCGAGAGATCCAGCAATTGCAAGCAGAGCTCAAGCCGATTGAAACCCTGTTCGTGGTCGATGCCATGCTGGGTCAGGATGCGGTTCAAACCGCAAAGGCATTTCACGATGCCCTGACATTGACGGGCATTGTCCTGACCAAGACCGATGGCGACTCCAGGGGTGGCGCGGCCTTGTCGGTCAAGCAAATCACGGGTGTTCCCATCAAGTTTGCCGGCACCAGCGAAAAAATGGACGGCATCGAGCTTTTTGATGCTGAGCGCCATGCGGGGCGCATCCTTGGCATGGGCGACATCGTCGCCCTGGTTGAGCAAGTCACCGCCAACGTGGACATGCAAGCCGCGCAGCAACTGGCCGAAAAACTCAAATCCGGGAATTCTTTTGACCTGAATGACTTCCTGGCTCAAATCCAGCAAATGCGCAGCATGGGCGGCCTGGCCGAGCTGATGGATAAATTGCCCTCACAGCTGGCGGCCAAGGCTCAGGGCGCAGACCTGGGTAAAGCCGAAAAAGACATCGCCCGCAAGCAGGGCATCATTCACAGCATGACGCCTCAGGAACGCGCCAAGCCCGATCTCATCAAGGCCACCCGCAAGCGTCGCATTGCCGCAGGCGCTGGCGTTCAGGTTCAAGATGTCAATCGGTTGCTCAACGAGTTTGGCCAGATGCAGGACATGATGAAAAAAATGCGGGGCGGTGGCCTCATGAAGATGATGAAGCGTCTGGGCGGCATGAAAGGCATGGGACCCGGCGGCTTTCCAGGCCTGCCTCGTTAAGCAGAGTCTTTTTCAGCCCCCTGGAATTGGCGCGCATGTCGCCATTCGTCCACGAGCATCAACACCACGCCCACAGAAATGGCGGAATCGGCCACATTGAAGCTGGGGAAAAAGCCACCAGCAAACACCAGGCTCAACCAGTTGCCGTGAACCTGGATGAAATCCACCACCTCACCCAGTTGCACACGGTCCCACACATTGCCAGCAGCGCCCCCCATGAGCAGGCTCATGGCGGCGCAAAACCAAGGCCGCTTGGGGTTGGTGTGAATCATCCAGGCCATCCACATCATGGCCACCAGGCCCAGGACAATGAAAAACCATTTTTGCCAACCACCTGCATCGGCCAGAAATGAAAACGCCGCGCCAGGGTTGTGGACACGCACCAGGTTGAGCCAGGCGTTGAGGGGCAGGGTTTGACCAAATTCCAGCAACGACGAAATCCAGGCCTTGCTGGCTTGGTCCACCACCACGATCAAGCCAATCGCGATGGCCCACCGCGCCCACTGGCTCGTGCGCATGCGCTCTGGCTGGGGGCTTTCAACCCTGGGGCTCTCAGGCATGGTGACGAACTTCTCCAGCCCCATGCAGGTTGCTCACACACCGGCCACACACACCGGGGTGGTCAGGGTGTGAGCCCACATCCGATTCATAGTGCCAACAGCGCTCACACTTGGTGTGAGCCGATGGGGTGACCTTGATCTGAAGCTGATCTGCCAGATGCACATCGCACCTGGAGGTGATGAAGACAAATGCCAAATCGGGCTGCAGGCTGCGGAGCAGATCAAAATCTGACTGCGGCACATGGAGATCAATCTCGGCCTGCAAGGAAGACCCCACCTGGCCTTTTTCTCTCAATGCCTCAATCTCCTTGTTCACCAAATCGCGAAGGTCCTCAATGCGTTGCCACTTGGCCATCAGCGCAGTGTCCACCTCGGGCAACTTCACATAAGTCTGGGTGAAGATGGACTCGGTTTGCCCCAAACTTGCCCAGGCCTCTTCAGCGGTAAAGCTCAGGAATGGCGCCATCCAGCGCAGCATCGCCTGGGTGATGTGCCACAAGGCAGTCTGAGCGCTTCGACGTGCCTTGGAATGGGCCTGGGTCGTGTAGAGGCGGTCTTTCATCGTGTCCAGATAAAAAGAGCCCAAAGCCTC
>JACCEA012579946.1_pt1 | contig 66891 bp, 71 predicted proteins | sample 7449851 | NCBI WGS metagenome assembly JACCEA01 (sample SAMN15323453, study PRJNA562643) | freshwater metagenome | isolation source: river surface water | place: USA:Blue River Watershed | collected 2017-08-18 | reverse complement strand
CCTAAACTCGTGACTAAGTGGATTGCCACGTCGCTAACGCTCCTCGCAATGACAGAAGTGATAAAACTAATACTTCAAGGGATAATTGCCCTTTTTTTCATAAAAGTAATATTGAAAATCAAAAAGCACTAAACTATCGTCAATTACTCTCTTTCTTTTCAATCTTCAAAAAAGCTTAATGCAAATAAGAACCATGAAAAAAATTAGCTCATCTTCAAAGCTGTTGCTGTGGCTTTTTTCCTGCTTCTTTTTTAGTGCAAATGCTTTCTCTAGCAATTTAATTATCAAGGGTAATGACAGAGTTACCAACGGTACTATAAAATCTTATGTTGCAAACCTTAATCAAGAAATAGTTTCACAAAAAGAAATTGATGAGTCTTTAAAGAAACTATATGAATCTGATCTTTTTTCTGAAGTAAAAATTTACCCAGAGTTGGGTTCAATAATTGTTGAAGTAAAAGAGAATCCAATCATCAGCAATGTTAAATTTATAGGAAATAAAAAGATTGAAGACGAAGCTTTACAAAATGAAATTTCCTTAAAAAAACGCTCAGTCTTCACAAAATCAAAACTACAATCCGATATAAAAAGAATTAATGAAATTTATCTAAAATCTGGCAGATTCCTGACAACAATTGATCCTAAAGTAATTCCAAAAGACCAAAACCGCGTTGAATTAATTTTTGAAATTTTTGAAGGAAAAACTACTAAAATTTCTAATATTTATTTTATTGGTAATGAAAATTTTTCTGACAAAGATTTACTTGATGAAATTTCTACCAAAAAATCAAAATGGTGGCGATTCTTTTCATCTTCAGACACTTATGATTCTGATCGTGTTGAATTTGACAAAGAAAAATTACGTCGTTTTTATGGCTCTAAAGGTTATGCCGATTTTAATGCTATTTCTTCAATTGCGCAAATTACACCTAATAAAGATAAGTTTTTCATAACTTTTTTAATTGAAGAAGGAATTAAATATAAACTGGGCGACATCAACATAATCAATCATATAAATAAATTTGATTCTTCTGTTTTAGAAAAAGAAATTTTGATCAAAAAAGGCAAAACTTATAATTCTGAATTAATTGACAAAACTGTTGATAGAATGGTAGAACTTATGTCAGAGAAGTCTTATGCTTTTGCTCACATTGAACCAGTTTTAAAACGCAATAAAGAAACAAAAGTAATTGATGTTGATTTTGTCATCAATGAAACTTCAGCAATTTACATTGATCAGATCATAATCAGCGGTAACACAAGGACTAAAGATGAAGTGATAAGAAGAGAATTAAGAATTCAAGAAGGTGACGCTTACAATATTATAAAAATCAATCGTTCCAAACAAAGAATAGAAAATTTGGGATTCTTTGATAAAGTTGAATTTAAAACCAAAAGAGTTTCTGAATCTGGTTTCAAGTCTGATAAAGTTAATATTGAAATTATAGTTAAAGAGAAGAAAACGGGAGAATTAAATTTAGGTATTGGATATTCTACAATTGGCAAAGCAACCGCAAATATTGGAATCAAAGAAAGAAATCTTTTTGGGACAGGACAAGAACTTGGAATAAATGTTCAAAGATCTTCATTACGCAATACATCAGAAATTAATTACACTAAACCTTATTTTATGGGCCGACCAATTGATGTTGGCTTTGACTTATCTAAATACGAATTGAATAAACTATCAACTTTAGTTTACGATCAAACCTATCAAGGCATTGTTTTGCGTGGAGACTATGCGATAACTGAATTCTTAAAACATCAAGTTCGTTACTCTTACAGCGACCAAACAGTTAGTAACGTCAGCTCAGGAGCTTCTCAAAATATAAAAAACTTGCAAGGCACTTTTAAAACTTCTGCTGTGGGTCAAAGCTTTTTATATGACAAAAGAAATAATATAACGAATCCAAAAGATGGTTATTATATTTCACTAAGCCAAGATTACTCTGGATTTGTTGGCGGCAATGTAGACAACATAAAATACGAGGGTTCATTTGGTTATTATGCTCCAACATTTAATGATGATTATATTTTAAAGTTCCTAATGCGTGGTGGTATGGTTGATGGTATTGGACAAGATGTTAGAAGTAACTTTGGCTTCTTCTTAGGTGGAAATAACTTTAGAGGTTTTGAATATGCAGGTTTAGGACCAAGAGTTTTGTCAACGGGTGATGTTGTTGGTGGTAATCAATATTATGTTGGAACAGCAGAGTTTATGTTTCCTTTAGGATTGCCAAAAGAATTAGGAATTAATGGTATTTTGTTTAGTGATAATGGAACTGTTAAAGGAGTAGATAATATCAATAAAATTGGTGCCAACGTTACTGATACTGGTTCGCTAAGATCGTCTTATGGTTTGAGTATTGCTTGGTCTTCGCCAATGGGTCCAATTCGTCTTGATTTCTCAAAAATTGCAAAAAGAGAGACTTTTGATCGTACACAAACTTTCAGATTTAGTTTTGGAGCAAGCTTTTAAGAAAAAATTATCGTTCCTAAGAAATTTTACGCAATAAGTTCATATAGATTGTGGCTCCAACTGCATTTACCTCACCATTTTTACTGTTAGTTTTATATCTTCCACCACGAGCAATTGCGTAAGATAAATCATCATAAAAAACATCAAAAGCAATATCTTGATGATAAGAGTTTTTGTCGTCACCAAATAAATCAAAACAAACCTTAATTTGGGGGAAATTTTTATATAAAGATTCCGCTATTTTTTTTGCCCTCTCAATTTCTTCTAAAATTTTATCCGATTTTATTTCTTTTAAAATATGAAGCTCTAAATCAAGTAAATCATAATTATTTAACATAATTTTATTGATCAGTTTACTTTTTTGCCCTACTATTTTATTAACTTCTGAAATGTTTTTTCTAACAATTGCTGATTTAAGAGATTCTTTATTTTGCAAATTTATTTCAGACAAAAATATATCCAAAAAATTTGGGAAAGAAAACTCAATTAAAAACTTCTCACTTTGATTTTTACCACTTATTTTTTCTAAAACTTGCAACAAAATTTGCACAATTTCGAAATTCGATTTTTCATCATCACAACCTATAATTTCAACTCCCACCTGTGTTTGTTGTCTGTCTTTATAAAGATCATCATTTTTAGCACACAACACATCACCAACATAGCATAACTTAAGTGGTAGATTTTCTTCTCTTAAACGACCATTTAAAAGCCTTGATACTTGGGGCGTTATGTCATTTCTGAAAATCATATTTTTACCAGAAATTACATCAATTGCCTGAAAATAGTTTTCCGATTTTTGTTGATGATTAAAACTTTCCTCAAACTCAACCAAAGGCAATTTTATCAAGCGATAATTTGCAGCCAAAAAAACATCAATTGCACTGTTAATATTTTTATGATTCTTTTCTGCCTCATCAAAAAGCAGATCGTAAAATCCTACCGGTAATAATTGTTGTAACATTTTTTAATCCAAATTTTAAAGGTAATTATAACATCCTAACAAGTATTGTCCTCCTGAGCAAAGCTAAGGATGAAACTTGTTGTTATGATATAGTTGTATTTTTTAAATATTGTTCTAAAGCCAACATATCAAGCCAAGCTAACTTCTTCTTTGAAGATTGACGCATCAAATATGACGGATGAAATATTGCAAAAGTTTTAATAGTTTTAGTTAAAAAACTTGGTGAAAAATCCATAAATTTACCTCTAACACCACTGATTGGATCATTAATTCCAATTACAGCAGACATTGATGTGGCTCCAACCAAAACAATAACTTCTGGATTTAATAATTGAATATGACGCTCAACAAAAGGTCTACAAATTGCCAATTCTTCATCCGTTGGACGACGATTTCCAGGTGGTCGCCAAAAAATCACATTAGTAATATAAAAATTTTCAGCTCTGCTCATATTAATTGCTGAAAACATGGCATCCAAAACTTTACCTGAATCACCACAAAATGGAATTCCCTGTAAATCTTCGTGATTACCTGGAGCTTCACCAATCACCATAACTTTTGATGACGAATTACCATCACAAAAAACTGTGTTGGTAGCCATTTTTTTCAAATTACAGCCATCAAAATTTTCAACCGCTTTACGAAGTTCTGATAAATTTTTCGCTTCCGAGGCTGCAGCTTTTGCTTGAGCCACAATTTCATTAAGGGAGATTAATTGCTGATTTGATGAACTTAGTGCAGCCAAGTCTGGCACAACTTTATCAATTGTTGAATTTTGTTTTCTCGCCAAGTTTGCTAGGGTTGAGATTGCTTCAAATGTTGAAGATACAGGTTTTAAAAAATCATTAATAACTTTATTTTCTTCTTTTTTAACAACAATATTTTCTGTCTTTTTTATTTCTTGCCTAATTTTTATTTCATTATTTTGCTTTTTATCTTGCTGTAAAAAGTAATTTTGCGGTTTATCAGAAACAACTTCATCTAAACCATTATCAAGGTAAAATTGCAAAATTTCAGCAACATTGTTTTTTGTCATTGTTTTACTACTTGTTTAATAAATTTCTGGAAATCATCAGTCTTTTCAAAATTTTTATAAACTGAAGCAAAACGCACGAAAGCAACTTTATCGAGTTTTTCTAAAGAGTTCATGACCATTTCACCAATTTTTGAAGAAGCAATTTCAGTTTCGTTCTCCATTTCAAGTCCACGGACAATATTATTTACCATTTTTTCAACTTGAACTTCTGAAACTGGTCTTTTTCTTACTGCCATTTCAATTGATTTTTTCAATTTTTCAGGATCAAAAATTTTCTTTTCGCCATTTTTCTTGATAACCAAAATTTCACGCAATTGAACACGTTCAAAAGTTGTAAATCGTGAATCACAAGCAGCACAATAACGCCTTCTTTTTATTGACTCGCCGTCTTCTGAAATACGACTATCTTTCACTTGTGTCTCAACATTTCCGCAAAATGGACAACGCATAAAAATTAACTCTCTTTTAAACTTTTGTTACTATATTTGGTAACTATACCATCTTGACAAGTTTTGTTACCCAATTGGGTCCTCGGCTTTTAGCGGAGGACTAATCAAGTTTTAACCTGTGCGTTGGTATTTAATTTATTATTAATAATTATTTTATAACAAACTGTCATTCTGAGCGCAGCGAAGGATCTCAGTAGATAAGCTTCGAAACCTAAAAATCAGATTCTTCGCTGCGCTCAGAATGACAGACCAAGATTAAAAAAAACCTATATTTTCTCCGTCAAAGCTGCTTTAATGAAACCATCAATTTCACCATTTAAAACAGCTGTTGTGTTTCCTGTTTCAAAATCGGTTCTTAAATCTTTTACCATTTGATAAGGATGCAAAACATAAGATCTTATTTGATGTCCCCAACTGTTATCAGTTTTAGCAGAATCACTTAGTTCTTGCGCAACTTTTTTCTTTTTCAATTCAAGTTCATAAAGTCTTGATTTCAACATTTTCATACATTCCGCACGATTTCTAAGTTGCGAGCGGTCAGTTTGACATTGCACTACAATGTTTGTGGGCAAGTGTGTCATTCTAACTGCCGAATCGGTTTTGTTAACATGCTGCCCTCCAGCACCACTTGCCCTAAATGTATCAACCCGCAAATCTTTTTCTAAAACTTCAATCTCAATTTCATCATCAACTTGTGGATAGGCCCAAATAGACGCAAAGCTGGTTTGTCTTTTGTCATTGGCATTAAATGGTGAAATTCGGACAAGACGATGAACACCATTTTCTGACCTTAACCAACCAAAAGCAAAACGACCAGAAATTTTAAGAGTTGCCGATTTAATGCCAGCTTCTTCACCCGCCAAAATACTAACAATTTCACTTTTAAAATTATGAAGTACTGCAAAACGATCATACATTCTAAGCAACATTTCAGCAAAATCACAGGAATCAGTTCCACCAGCTCCAGCATTGATATCAACAAAACAATCATTTACATCATTTTCACCAGAAAATAGGCATTCAATTTCAAATTTATCTGCTGCTTTTTTTAATTCTGAAAATTGTTTTTCAATATCACAAATTAATTGATAGTCATTTTCAGATCTTGCAAGATCCAAATATTGTAAATTATCATTAAAACCACTCTCTATAAAAGAAAATTTTTCTAATTTTTCTTCTAAAATTGATTTTTCTTTTAAAATTCTCTGCGCTTTTGTTTTGTTACTCCATAACTCAGGATCTTCTGATTGCTTAGTTAAATTATCAAGTTGAACCTTTAATTTATCAGGCTCAAAGACACCTCGCAATCAAATTAAGTGAGTTTTTAATTTGATCTATTAAAGCTTCTATTTCTGCGCTCATTGTTTTTTAAGATAAGAAAAAATATTGATGTTTTACAAAGTATAAATAGTTTGCTTCTTTATTTTTCACAACCTTTAAAAATTTTCTAGGAAAATATATGACTGTTTCTGCAAAAAAATTTGACTTATGTGTTATTGGAGCTGGCCCAGGTGGTTATGTTGCGGCAATTCGCGCTGCTCAACTTGGACTGAAAGTTGGTATTGTTGAAGCCAATCATTTAGGTGGAATCTGCTTAAATTGGGGCTGCATTCCAACTAAAGCATTGCTGAAATCTTCAGAAGTTAATCATCTTTTGCATAATTTAGATTCTTTCGGATTCTCGGCTGAGAAAATACAATTTGACTTCGCTAAAGTTGTTGAACGCTCACGTGCTGTTTCAAAAAAATTAAGTGGCGGAATTGCAGGCTTAATGAAGAAAAACAAAATTGAAGTTGTTGATGGTTTTGCTAAATTCTTAGATTCAAAAAAAATCTCTGTATCACAAGATGGTAAAGAAGTTGTGACCGTTGAAGCTCAATATTTTATTGTTGCAACTGGCGCAAGAGCTCGCATAATTCCAGGAATGGAGCCAGATGGTGAATCAATTTGGACCTACCGCGAAGCAATGACTCCAAAAGCATTGCCAAAATCACTTTTAGTTGTTGGAAGTGGCGCGATTGGTTCAGAATTTGCTTCATTTTATCGTAACATGGGCGCAGAAGTTACGCTAATTGAAATGGCTGAAAATATTTTGCCAGTTGAAGATGAAGAAATTTCAAAACTTGCTCGTAAATCTTTCGAAAAACAAGGCATCAAAGTTATAACTTCTGCGGCTTTAAAAAGTCTGAAAAAAGGCAAAGATTCAGTAACTGCAACTTTAGAAGTTGGCGGTAAAACTGAAGAGTTGACGGCTGAAAAAGTTATTATGGCGGTTGGAATTGTTGCTAACATAGAAAATATTGGACTTGAAAAAACTAAAGTTAAACAAGATAAAGGAAGAATCGTTGCTAACGGATATTTAGAAACTGCTGACGATAATATTTTTGCAATTGGTGACGTGGTTGGTGCACCTTGGCTTGCTCACAAAGCTTCTCACGAAGGCACAATTGCAGCTGAAAAAATTGCCAGCAAAATGGGCAAATATGATGCTAAAAAAGTTCATCCAATCAAAGTTGAAAACATTCCCGGTTGTACTTATTCAATGCCACAAATCGCTTCAGTTGGCTTAACTGAAAAAAAAGCAATTGCAGCTGGTAAGAAAATTAAAGTTGGTCGCTTCCCTTACATGGCTAATGGAAAAGCAATTGCAATGGGCGAAACTGAAGGTTTAATCAAAGTTATTTTTGATGAAAAAACTGGCGAACTTTTGGGTGCTCATTTAATTGGTGCCGAAGTTACTGAAATGATTCAAGGTTATGTAATTGCTAAACAAGCAGAATTAACCGAAGAAGATTTAATGCACACAATTTTTGCACATCCAACAATGTCAGAAATGATGCATGAAGCTGTATTAGATGCTTACGGCAAAGTTATTCATTTCTAAAAGCTTATAAAGCAGAGTTTATCCGCCATTTTGTTTTATCAAAGTGGCGATTTTCAATAATTTAATGCACAATCTCTCGAAATATTACTAAAATTGTAATAATTTCCTATTTGACTAATAAAAAGCTAATTCTATGTTACTGCGCGCTTTTGGATTTGAGTTGAATTTTACATTCACCAAAGTTATCAACAAGCATATTGATTAGAAATAATCAATAATCAAAAAATCAATTATTGGTTTTAAAAAATGAAAAAATTATCATTAGTTCTTGCTGCAGTATTATTTGCTGCTAACGCTCAAGCTGCTGAAGTTAAAGCTGCTGCTCCAGTTGCTGCTCCAGTTGCTGCTAAAGCTGAAGTTAAAGCTGACGCTAAAGCTACTGCTCCAGTTGCTGCTAAAGCTGAAGTTAAAGCTGACGCTAAAGCTGCTGCTCCAGTTGCTGCTAAAGCTGAAGTTAAAGCTGAAGAAAAAGCTGCTGTAAAAGGCAAAAAAGCTGCTCCAGCTGCTGCTAAAGCTGAGTAATCCAGAATTACTTAATATAAGCGGAAAAGCCATGCTAACAATAGTTTGCATGGCTTTTTTATTGATAATTTGACAATTCTTCAAAAAAACACTTGAATTTTTTCTACATTTAAAAATAATTTAACTTCTTGTTTTAGCCGAATTAGCTCAGTGGTAGAGCAACTGTCTTGTAAACAGTAGGTCGTCAGTTCAAATCCGACATTCGGCACCACTCTTCTCTTCATCGCACAAATCGCTGTTAAATAAATAAAACACTTATGCAATACATCTCTTCCATATTATTTTGGATTTTTATTAATTCTTGGGGAGCAATAATTCCCATTCTTTACTCACCTTCTTTCATTAATAAAAATGCTAAACTAGCCGATCATGGAGCAAAAGTTTGGGCCAAAGTTGCTTTGTGGTTTTTAAAAAAATTATGCAAAGTTGATTATGAAATTATTGGTCTTGAAAAACTACCAAAAGAAACTTTTATCGTTGCTTGTAAACATCAGTCAATGTGGGAAACAATTGTTATGCATTTAATTTTTAACAGACCAGTCTATGCTTTTAAAAAAGAATTACTGAAAATTCCATTTTATGGTTGGTTTTTAAGAATTATGAGCGGAATAACTATTGATCGTAATGGAGGAGCAAGTGCTTTAAAAGATTTAATTAAACAAACAAAGAAATATTTATCTCTAAATCAAACTATAATTCTTTTTCCTCAGGGCACTAGAGTTCCTGTTAAAGAAAGTTCTGAAAAATATCCATATCAAACAGGAATTGCAGCACTTTATCTTTCGTGCAATGTCAAAGTTGTGCCTGCGGCTTTGAATTCTGGGATATTTTGGCAAAAAAATACTCTATTGAAAAAACCAGGAAAAATCACTTTAGAATTTTTAGATCCAATTGAACCAGGACTTTCAAAAAAAGATTTTATGACAAAACTTGAAGGCGCAATTGAGAAAAAAAGCAATGAATTAGCAAGATAAAAAAGGCTTTTTGATTTATTTAATACCAGCACAAATTATTTTTTATGCTGTTCTTTTAAAGATTTTGCAACTTCGGGTGGCATATACTTTTCATCATGCTTTACCAACAACTCAGAAGAAAAAAATTCATTTTCTTGTTCATCAAACTTACCTTTAGCAACAACTCCTTGTTCATCTCGAAATAAGTCAGGCAAAACACCTTTATAATTAACTTTTATTTCTTTTTCTAAATCTGTAACTATAAATTCAACATTCAAAGCATCTTTTCTTTTTATACTTCCTTGCACTACTAATCCACCAATTCTAATTTGTTTACCTTGAACTTTTTTTATAATTTCAGCCGTTTGTAATTCCGAAGGAGAATAAAAAAATACAATATTATCACGAAAATTTACTATCACAAAAAATAATGCCATTAAAGAAATAACAAAAGTTATTGTAATAAAAATTAACCTTCTTTTCTTACGATTATTTTTCATTTTTTAATATTCGCAATTTTCTTTTAAGACTTAAATAGCGATACAAAATCAAAGTTCCATAACTACCCATTGCAATAATTGTTATCAAATAGGCAGTAAGTACATAATTTGAATAATCACTTAGGTTTTCCATATTAATTAATTTTAATTAAGCACTTTTAACAAAGGTAATTTTTTACTATTTAGAATATTATATTTTGCATGGATTGCAACTTACTATTTTTAACGTTCATAATAACTTAGAAGAAGTAAATTTTCCTTTCTTAAACTAATCTTTAAAAAGATCTTTAAGTAGTTTTTTACATAAAAATATAAACAGACATTAATTCTCTAATTGAGAATTATCAATTTTTGCATAAATCATAACTTGCAAAATAAAAGCAAGTTTTTATCCTGCGTTCTCTTACTTCTAAATACAGGCCTAAATAGCTCAGTTGGTAGAGCAAAGGACTGAAAATCCTTGTGTCGCTGGTTCGATTCCGGCTTTAGGCACCACTTCGAAATTAACTATTCCACTATTGAAATAACTGAAATATTTCTACCGCAATCCTTCTCTAGTAAATGCGCTGACCTTCTAAAACTAAAATAAGTTTTATCATTTTTATAAGTATCAATTTTTGAATTATTGATTTTTGCAACTCCAGAGTTAATCAATTTACTTTCAACATAAGATGGTAAGTCAAAAAGATACTTCCCTTCAGTAATATCATTATTAAAAAAAACTTTATTTGCTGGATCTTCAGATAAAAAATCATCTAAAAAATCTTGTGAAACCTGATAAGATTGTTGCTGAATCATTGGACCAATTTCAGCAGTGATATTTTCTGCTCCCAATTTTCTCATCTCATTAATTGTATTGGCTATTATATTACTTTTAGCACCACGCCAACCAGCATGAGTTGCTGCAACTACATTATTATTTTCATCATAAAACAAAATAGGCGAGCAATCTGCGGTTACCACACCAATAACAATATTTGCTAAATTTGTAACTATTGAATCGGCTTTGGGTAAATTTTGATCACCCTGAATTTTCTCTTCTTTGTCAATCACAACAACTTGATTGCTATGAATTTGATTTACAAAAAGAACTTGGTTGGGCATATTTTTTTTGTTTAAAGCCAAAGTAAGTTCTGAACGATTCTGTAAAGCACGATCAATTATACAATCTTTGCCAAAAAAGTTGAATTTTATGTTCATAATTTTGATCTAAAAAATTTTAGCTTTGCTAAATATTCTTGGGGGTTTTTTATATTCACAATTGAATCTTTTGGCGTAAAAAACATGTCATGCAATCTTGTGAGAAGAAAACGCATCGCTGCACCAAGACAAGCAATAGTTAAAAAGCTTTTTTCTTCCAGACTAAATTTTCTTATAGATTCGTAACCTAACAACATTTTATTGAATCTTGTTTCAATGAAATTGTTATCTTTATCAAAACACCAGGCATTTACAGCAATTGCAAAGTCGTAAATAACTAAATCATTAGCAGCGAAATAAAAATCTATAACACCACTTACTTCACATTTCTCATCAAAAAAAACATTATCTGGAAACAAATCTAAATGAGAAGCACAAGAAGGAAGGTTAGTTAGCCAGTTTTTTTCCAAAAAAGATAAATTATCTTCTATTTCTAATTGCAGATTATTTTGATATTCTTGGGTTAATTGTTTTAATTTTTCAAAAAATTCTTTCCAAACAACATTTCCTAAATCATTAAAACGAGTAATTTTAAAATCTGTTGAGGCCTGATGCAATTGTGCCAAAATTTTACCAACTTCAAAGCAATGCTTCTCTGTTATACTGTCCTGATAACCATCAAAAGATTTTAGGTTGGAACCTTTTAAAAAAGTTACAATACATGATTTTTTGTCTTTTAAATCAGATATAATATTGCCTGAATTATTTTCTAGTGGCTTGGGACAACAAATTCCTTTTTTTGCAAGATGAGATTTGAAATTGATAAAAAATGGCAATTCATCTTTTCTAATTCTTGACTCAAAAACCGTTAAAATAAACTTTCCAGAAGTTGTTTCTAAAAAGAAATTTGAATTATCTATTCCTTCAACAATTTCGCTATAACCAATTAGTTCGCCAATTTTATAGTTAAGTAAATGTTGCTTTATCTCCTCTTTGTTTATTCTTGTGTAAACAGCCATTATTTTTTGTCTTCTATTTCTTTATATTTATTCCAAGAGCTCTGCCACATCGCATTCGATTTAGTGTTTTTTGTCCAAGAAATTGCGTTATTACTGTCAGTTTTTTTGTGAAAAGACTCGACTTTTTCTTGGAATTGTTGCCTTGGTTCTGAGATTTTAACCTGATTCAAAATTTCTAGAGTTTGCACTACAATTTTTTGATTAATTTTTGCTTTGATTATTGGATTAAATTTTTGCTGAATAAAGTTAGTAGTATTTTCAAAAAAACTCATCACATCAGAAGTTGTAAAGCTACCATTTTCACAAACATTGCGTGAAATACTTAGTAACTCAAAATAACGAGCAAAAAGCTCTGATATAAATTGGTTTGAAGGATAGGATTTTAACGCTTCAACCATTAATCTTTTTACTTCACCTTTCAAAGCCACATTATCAGGATTTCTTCCCTTCATATCAAGACCAATTGCTTGACGAAATTGCTCACCTAAATTAACACCACTCTCAAATTCTAAAGCATGAGCCATTTCGTGAGCCAAAACATTATAATTCAGTTGTCTAAGAATTATGGTTTTTTTGACTTTAGAGGAAAAAGTACCAGTAATTTTGTTAAAAATTTTGTTTTGTTCTGTTAAATAACAACCAATATTCGTATCCCAACCTTTAATAATTTTTACTTCAAAGTTTAGATCTTTTTCCAAAACTTTTGTTAAAACCAGGTCTAATCCATCTTTAAAAAGTTCAATTCTATAGAGATCAAAAAAATATTTTAAGAATTTATCTGATAAGTCGCGTCCTTCAAAATTAATTTGTGAACTGAATATTTCTCGTAAGAATTGATTCATATTTTAATTTTTACTTTTTAATTGGACGGCAATAAAGCTCAAGACGGTGACCAATCAATTCAAAACCTTTCTCTTGAGCAATTTTAGTTTTTAATTTTTCTAATTCTTCATCAAAAAATTCATGAACTTCATCAGTTGTGATATCGACTAGATGATCATGATGCTCTGTTTCTTCTATTTTTTCATAACGAGCTCTGCCTTTGCCACCAAAGTCATGTTTTGCAATAACTCCAAGTTCTTCAAACATTTTTACTGCTCGGTAAACAGTGGCAATCCCAATTTTATTATTAATTTTCGATGCCCTTGCATAAACCTCTTCAACATCAGGATGATCAATACTTTCAGAAATTACGCGTGCAACAATTCTACGATTTTCTGTAAGTTTAATTCTCTTTTCCTCGCAGAGCTTTTCAATTTGAGAAGTCATATTTTAATAATTTGTTAAGTTATGAAATAGGAAGTGAAAGTTAAAATTAACTTTATTTTTTATAAGCAAAAGATAATTTACGCCACTATATTCTTTGTCAACTCAATTTCAAATCACAAAAGGATCAAAGCATACATGACAAAATCTCATAAAAAAATCATAGAAGAAGCCCCTAATTCATTAACATTTGATGATGTTTTGTTACAACCAGCTTTTTCTGAAATCTTACCAGCTGATGCGCAAACAAAAACCAAAATTACCAAAACTATTGAGCTAAACATTCCAATTATTTCTTCAGCGATGGATACAGTTACAGAAAGTCGTTTAGCAATTGCTATGGCTCAATCTGGTGGAATGGGATGTATTCATAAAAACTTATCAATTAAAGAGCAATCAGACGAAGTAAGAAAAGTTAAAAAATTTGAATCAGGAATTGTAATAAACCCACTAACAATTACGCCAGAACAAACTTTGGGCGATGCTTTGTTTATAATGAATCAATATGGCATTTCAGGAATTCCAGTTGTGAAAGATGGCAGCAAAAAATTGGTGGGAATTTTGACCAATCGCGACGTGCGTTTTGCCACTGATAAAAAACAACTAATCAAAGAATTAATGACTAAAAGCGGACTTGTGACCGCCAAAGCTAATATCAGCAAATCTGAAGCAAAAAATCTTCTACACAAAAACAAAATTGAAAGAATTATTATAACTGATAATTCAGGAAATTGCGTTGGTTTAATTACTGGTAAAGATTTAGAAAAAAACAAACAGTTTCCAAATGCCGCTAAAGATTCGGAAGGACGTCTTTTAGTTGCCGCTGCAACTGGAGTCAGCAAAGATGGCATTAAAAGAGCTGAAAGTTTAATTGAAGCTGGCGCTGATGTCGTCACAATTGACACTGCTCACGGTCATTCAAAAGGTGTAATTGAAACAGTTCGTTATTTGAAAAAAACTTATCCAAAACAAAATTTTATTGCTGGAAACATTGCTACTGCTGAAGCGGCTAAAGCTTTGATTGACGCTGGTGCTGATGCTGTAAAAGTTGGAATTGGACCAGGTTCAATTTGCACAACAAGAATTGTTGCAGGTGTTGGTGTGCCACAATTATCAGCAGTTATGGGTGTTGTTGAGTATTGTAGTAAAGTAAAAATTCCAGTAATTTCTGATGGTGGAATCAGATTTTCCGGCGACTTGGCAAAAGCAATTGCAGCAGGCGCATCTTGCGTTATGCTTGGTGGACTTTTAGCAGGAACTGAAGAAAGCCCTGGTGAAATTGTGTTATTCAAAGGGAGATCTTACAAAATTTACCGCGGCATGGGATCACTTGGTGCAATGGCTCGTGGTTCAGCAGATCGTTATTTCCAACAAGATGTTTCTGATAAACTAAAACTTGTTCCTGAAGGTGTTGAAGGAAGAGTTCCTTACAAAGGTCCTGTTTCTGACGTAATTCATCAATTAGTTGGTGGCTTGAAATCAGCAATGGGTTATACTGGAAATTGCACAATTGAAGAGATGAGAAAGAATTGTAATTTCGTGAAAATCACTAATTCAGGACTTCGTGAAAGCCATGCTCATTCAATTACAATAACTTCCGAGTCTCCAAACTATACAACTGAAAGTTAGGTTGCTAAAGACTAAAGTCTGATTGTGGATTTTTAGCAATTTTTTGTAAATCCACAAATCAGAAACTAATAACTAGTCTTTAATACAACCCCAAATCTTGCAAAAACATTATCAAGATTTTTTGTCATCATCTGAATCATTTCTAAAGATAAAGGAATTTCATTTCCGCCTTCTTGTTTAATAGGTCTTCTCTCTACAGCTGCCTGAATTACTTGATTTGAAAATTCTCTAATATTTTTTAGCTGATTTTCTTGTTTATTCTTCTTAAAACTTGCTTCAATTAAACTATATTTCTTCTGCAAATCTGGACAATTTGAAACTTTTTGGGCATTCCAAGAATTTTCTGCGCATTTCCATGTCTCTCTTTGATACTCTTGCATTAGCAATAAATTATCTTTCATAAAATTAATTATTCTTTCTTTATCAGCATTACTCTTAGGGCCAATTTCATTCCAAAAATTGTCATAATCTTCTTTTGTTACATTACCTGTTTTTGAATATAATGCAGAAACAGCCTTACCAACTGAATCATAATTTACCGCGTTATCTGCAAAAGATTTTGTGGAAAATGCAATGCAAAAAATTGCACAAAAAATAAAAGTTTTGATTTTCATAAATTAGAAATTGGTTTTTTATAAATCTGGATTGCCACGTCGTACGTTGTACTCCTCGCAATGACTTGACTAGCACTCTCCTACAAATTGACTTGAACTAGTTATTATATCCCACACTTAAACACATCATTGCGGATCAATATCAATTTTTACTCTAACATTAGTTGGAATTTCAAGGTTTTTTATCACATCTATAATCAATTTTTGCAAATTGATTTTCTTAGAAGTTTTAACAAAAACCCGATAATTATAGCGATTTTTAAGCTTCAATATTGGCATTTGGGCAGGACCCAAAAGCTCTATATTCTCATCAAATGGAAATACTGCTATTAATTTTTTAGCAAAATTTAAAGCATTTTTCTCTTCAAAAGCACTAACTACAAAAGATGCCATTTTTGAAAAAGGTGGCATATTAAGATTTTTACGATTTGAGATTTCAAAATTGTAAAAACCCGCTTTATCTTGTTTGATAATTTTCTCAAAAATTAAATTTTGTGGATTGTAAGTTTGAATAAAGACTCTTCCCTGCTCTTTTCTTCTTCCAGCTCTTCCAATAACTTGTTTTAGAAGCTGATAAGATCTTTCCATCGATTTTAAATCGGACGCATAAAATCCACTGTCAGCATCAACTACTCCAACCAAAGTAAGTCCAGCAAAATCATAACCTTTGGCAATTAATTGCGTACCAATTATTATGTCAATTTCATGATTGGAAATTTTGTTAATTAATTCTTCTGCTTCATCAAAATTTGTTACCGAATCACTTGTAACCAAAGCAATTCTTGCTTGCGGCAAAAAGCTTTCCACTTCTTCTTTAATTTTTTCAACTCCAACACCAATATCAATTAAACTATCTTCGCTGCTACAAAATTTACAATCACTGGAAAATTTTTGATTCTCTCCGCAATAGTGACAAGACATTTTATTGCTTTTTTTGTGCGATACCATGTAAGAACTACAATTTGGACAATTCACTTTCTGTCCACAATTTTTACATAATGTTACTGGTGCATAACCTCTACGGTTCAAAAAAAGCAAAGTCTGTTGATTTTTCTCAAAATTCTCAATCACCATTTTTCTTAACTCAGCCGCAATAAAATTATTTTTCGGTAACTTTTCACGACATAAATCAATAATTCTTATATCACTTTTTTGCTCATTAAAATTGCTATCTAAAACAAAATGACGGTATTTTTCATTTTGAGCATTAACATAACTTTCAATCGCTGGAGTTGCTGATGATAAAATTACTGAAAAATTCTCAATTTTTGCCTTTAGAATTGCCATATCGCGAGCATGAAAATTAAAAATTTCTTCCTGTTTAAAAGATGAATCATGCTCTTCATCAAGGACTATCAATTTAAGGTTCTTAAATGGCAAAAGAAGCGCAGATCTTGCTCCAATCAAAACTTTTATTGATCCAGAAATAACTCCATAAAAAATTTCTCTTTTTTCTTTTTTGGAAATTTTTGAATGCCACAATTCCGGCTTAAAACCGAATTGTTCTTCAAATCTTTTCAACAATTGACTGGTTAGCGCAATTTCAGGAAGTAAAATTAAAATTTGATTTGCTACTACTTCTCTGTCATCCTGAACTCCCTCTTTGTCATCCTGAGTCATCTCATTGTCATTCTGAGCATAGCGAAGAATCTCAGGCGTTAAATCTCGAATCTTATCAAATAAGATCCTTTGCTTATGCTCAGAATGACAATTAGGTGTATCAGAGTGACAAGAAGAAAAGTTAGAATGACTTTTAAGAATTGCCGCAATCACAGCAAAATAAATTTCCGTTTTTCCTGAACCAGTAACACCATCAAGCAAATTTACAGCATGCTGGTTTTTCTCAACTTCTTGTAAAATCTCGTCAGCAATTTTTTGTTGTTTTTCTGACAATTTTTTCAAAGCAAATTTTTGAACATCAATTTCTTGAATTTTAGCTTTAAAATTAGGCTTTTTAATTTTATCCGAATTTAGAATTCCGATAAAAGCTTTAAGCACCAAACCTTTGTAAGCAAGGTTGTAAGATGCAATGCGCTCGATAAATTCTATTAGTTTTTCATCAAATTTGACTTGCTGATTTTTTGCCAAAACTTCTTTTACTTGTTTTGAATCAAATTCATATAATTTAACATCAATTTCAACAACTAAGCCCCATAATTCTTTTTTACGAAAAGGAACTTTCAACAAATTTCCTACAGCAATATCCGCAGCAATTTCAGCATTAACTTCATATGTAAAGGGCTTGTCAAACGGCAAAGGCAAAAGCACATTGACAAAAAGATTGCTCATTATTTTTGATCTCTGGTCTTGTTGATTAAATAGATTTAATGAATAAACTGATAATTATTATTCATAATTCTTCCTTAAACTTAATTTTAAATCAAATATGAAATTTTTTATTGATTCAGCTGAAATTGCAGAAATTAAAGAAATTGCTGCTTATGGACTTTTAGATGGTGTTACAACAAATCCAAGTTTAATTGCAAAATCTGGACGTGACTTCAAAGAAGTTATTGCTGAAATTTGCGCGGTTGTATCAGGCCCAGTAAGTGCTGAGGTAGCGGCGACTGACTATGAAAACATGGTTCGTGAAGGTGAAATTTTAGCAAAAATTGCTAAAAATGTATGTATCAAATTACCAATGACTTTAGATGGCCTTAGAGCTTGTAAATATTTCTCAAATAAAGGAATCCAAACTAACGTAACTTTATGCTTCTCAGCGGCTCAAGCAATTTTGGCTGCGAAAGCTGGAGCAACTTTCGTATCTCCTTTCGTTGGCAGACTTGACGATATTGGACAAGATGGCATGAATTTAATTGAAGAAATTTGCGATATTTATTCAAATTACCCAGAGTTCAAAACCGAGGTTTTGGTTGCGTCAATTCGCAACCCAATTCACATTACAACTGCTGCCAGAATGGGTGCCGATGTTGCAACAATTCCAGCAAAAGTTTTAAAACAATTAATTTCACATCCATTAACTGACAAAGGTTTAGAAACTTTCGTTAAAGATTGGGCTTCAACTGGTCAGAAAATTTAATTATAACTAATCATTTCACCAAATGACAGAAAATGAGTTACAGCAACTAACCGCAGAAATTATCAAAGAGTTAAAAAACGATGGCGAGTCTGAATATATTGAACGAAAAATTTCTGACTCACGATTTTTTGGCGAATATGTAAGCGCTCTTTCCAACGGAGCTTGTTTAAGAAATGAGGAGTTTGGTTATTTGGTTTTTGGTGTTAATGATAAAAATAGAAAAGTTGAAGGAACTTCTGTAAAAAGATCGGACCTAGAGAGAATAAATATTAAACGACTGTTAGAACCAAAAGTTAGTTACTGGATTTACTCTTTTTATGTAGATTCAGAACCTATAATACTAGTAAAAATTTCAGCTGCAAAAGGAGAGCCAACTTTTTATGAAGGACAAGCTTATGCTAGAGTTGGAGAAGACAAAACTTCATTAAAAAATTTATCTTCTGAGCAAATCAGAAAAATTTACAACTCAACTATTGACTGGTCTTCTATAACTTCTGATAACGCAAAAATAGATGATTTAGACGAATTAGCTTTAAAAAAAGCACGAGAAAAATTCAAAGAAAAACGAGAAAACTCATCTTACCTAAAAGATATTGACGAAATTTTAATCAATCAGTTACCAGGTTTTTTATCAGCTGAAGCTAAAAAGAAGAAAATTGAAAACCTACTCCAGGAAATGTCAAAAAAAGATCAAACTATAAAAAATTACGGCAATGCCAAATCTCCTAAGTGGAAAAAATTAGGGGAAAATTAGGGGAAAATTAGATAAACTATGGTTTTCTAACCTTGATAATCAGAGCTTCATAAAATTAAAACACATATTTTATTTAGGGGTAAATGACTAATAAAAAAGTAAAAAAATGGAAAATTTTGGGATATCAAACCAATCTTGAGTGGTATGATATCAAAACAAAATTTAAACAATTGCTACGTAAAGTTACATATAGCTGGGCTTTTCAGAAACTGATATGCCTAATAATCAGCAGCTATATGCGACTTGTTTATTACAGCAGCAAAAAAGTTTTTATTCATAATGAAAAAATTTTTGCAGCAGCAAAAAATAAAACTCCTTTGATTTTGGTATTTTGGCATAATCGTCTAATGATGATTCCTTTTATCACACAAAAACCAAAACAAATCTACAAAGATTATAATTTTATGACATTAGCTTCACGCCATGGCGATGGACAATTCGTAGGAAAAATTATGGAGAATTTTGGTCTAATTTCAATTTTAGGATCTTCCAAAGATGGAAGAAAGTCATCTAGAGGAATTGATCTTACAAGCTTCCGAAGAATATTTGACGGTCTAAAAAAAGGCTATTCACTTGGAATTACACCAGATGGACCACGTGGACCGAATCAAAAAATAAATGGTGAAATTATAAATATTGCTCGCATTTCAGGTGCAAAAATTTTAGCTCTATCTTACTCTTCTTCTAGTTATAAAACTCTTAATACTTGGGATAAATTTTACATTCCACTTCCATTCTCTAAACTGTGTTTCTACTTTGATGAAATTGAAATTACTGTTTCTAAAAACTGTGATGATAAAACCATGGAAGATATAAAAATACAAGTGGAAGACAGACTTAATTTTTGTCAGGAAAAATCTCAAGAAATGACTTTTGAGTGTCAAAATTTTTAAAAAAGCAATTTAAGAATAAAACTTCTATTCCACAAAACTTAGTTTTACAGAAGCACTAGCTTGGGCAGCTATTCCTTCACCTCTACCAAGAAAACCCATTTTCTCAGTTGTTGTTGCTTTGACATTTACTCTTGATTCAGAAATATTAAGGGCTTCAGCTAAAGACTTCTTCATTTGTTCTTTATATTTAGAAATTCTTGGTTTCTCACAAATTATCGTTAAATCGATATTTAAAATTTTAGCGCCTTTGCGTGCCAAAATGTGGTTAACAATTTTTAACATTTCTTTAGAATCACAATCTTTCCATTTTAAATCATTTGGAGAAAAATGATCGCCAATATCACCTTCTCCAACCGCACCAAGCAAAGCATCCATTAATGCGTGAATTCCTACATCCCCATCTGAATGAGCAATAACTCTTTTATCAGACTCAACATCAACACCACATATTTTTATAAAATTATCTTCATCTTGAGCAATTTTTCTAAATGCATGAACATCATAACCATTTCCAACCCTCACTTCTTCTTTAACATTTTGCACCAAAAAAGTTATTAGTCTTTTGGCTCTTTCATAATCTTCTGCTGTTGTAATTTTAAAATTATTTTGCGAGCCAGGAACAATAGCAACAGGAATTCCCGCATATTCATTTAGGGACGCGTCATCAGTAAAATTCAAATCTTTAAATGCTGTATGAGAATTTAAAATATCTTCATACAAAAACCCTTGTGGTGTTTGCGCGCGCCACAAATTATCACGTTCTAAAGTCCATTCAATTTTACCATCAGAATATTTCTTCAAAGTATCTTCAACTGCAACTGCCGGAATTACAGCGGGATGAGTTTCTAATTTTTCTAAAATTCCATTAATTATCTGCTTTGAAACAAATGGACGGACTCCATCATGAATTAAAACCTTTGCAGGATTATAGTCTTTCAAAGCTTCTAATCCAAAACGAATTGAGGCTTGACGAGTATCTCCACCAAAAACAGGATTAAGCAAATCCAAACCAATTACAGCCTCTTCATAAAATGACATGTCATCTGGATGAACAACACACATCACATCGTTAATTTGTGGGTGATTTAAGAAAGCCATAATTGTATGACGCAACATTGGAACGCCAGCCAAAGGCAAATATTGTTTTGGAATTCCATCTCCCTGGTTAAAACGATTTCCGCGACCACAAGCCGTGATCAATGCAACAATTTTAGTCATAAGAAAATTGGAATTTGTTATTTATGTGGTCGCAAATTTATTTTTTCGTGCTTCACAAGGAAGGGCACAAACAATTAAAAAATCTTAATTACAAAGAAGCACCGCCAACTCTTGAGTTGTTACTATATGCAGAAGATGAACTTGGTTTTATTGTTCCAGAAGGCTTTCTATCTCCTTCTTCCAATTGATTAAGTTCACTATATTTAGAATCTTTAGCCTCAAGAACAGCACCTCTTATTGGCTGATCTGATGGAGATTCCACTACCGCTCTTGGACTCACAATAACTTTAAAAGTTTCTTCTCCTAAATTATTAATATATTGTACAGAGTTTAGCATTTTATATCCTGCTAATAAGAACAACTTTTTATTAATATCTTGATTCTGAGTATATTCATTTTCCAAATATTCATTCACTCCTGCCTTGAGCAAATCTTTTTGCTCCTGACTAATGGTTGCAACTTTTGCAATCAAATTGCCAACATATTCCTCATTATCTTGTGGCAACCTTCCACCGTGACAAATACAGGATCCAACCAAACTTGCAAAAACAGCTTTGGATAATGCAGAGTCGTCAATATAATAAGCTTGTGTATTTGTTTTTCTTGACTCTCCAAACTCACTTACAAGAGAGTTTTGAAAATCACGAACGTCCCTTTCATCACTTGCTAAGTTATAATAAGAATTAATTCTTGTTAATATTTCATTTGCCGTTGCATTATTTGGAATATTTTCAACAAAATGCTCAACTGCCAAACGATAGTTTGAGCAAGAACTCTCAAAAACATCAGGAACACGTATAAGAGAAGCCGCGCTTATGTCGTGCTGATTTTCATTTTGCATTCTATAAGGCACTTGATTATCAATTTCTTGTAATCTTCTTGGAAAAATAGACTCCCGAAAACCTTCATTTCCCCCCAAATTACGGGATAAACCACGTAATCTATCAAAATCTCGTCCCCCATCTTGGAGACACTCCCTAAATTTTTGATATAGATCTTTGTTAGCTGCCGTCGCAAGAGAAGCACTTCCTACAGCAGCAGAAAAAATACACGCAAAAATATTTTCTGCAGCAGGTGGAGATGTCAGCGCAGCGACAAACATTCCCGACATAACCACACCCAAAAAGGCAAGAGCTTGTCTACCACGACTATTTCTAAACCCAACATTATCAACAATAATGTGATCTTCAACCTCTAATGGTTGTTTCCTCAACAAATTTCGCAATTCTCGAAAATCTACAGGCCTTTCAATTCTATTCATATTTGTTTTGATTTAATTTTTATTTTCCTTTATTCTACTTTCCATTGTGGAGCGGAAATTTTTGATTAACCCTTGTACTGGCCAAGCTGCAGCATCACCCAAAGCACAAATTGTATGACCCTCAATTTGCTTAGTTAGGTTGTAAAGCTGATCAATTTCTTCAACTTTTGCATTTCCTTCAACCATACGATCCATCATTCTCATCATCCATCCTGTTCCTTCACGACAAGGTGTGCATTGTCCACAAGATTCATGCTTGTAAAAATGCGAAAGTCTTGCAATTGCTGCAATTACATCTGTTGATTTATCCATAACAATAATACCAGCTGTTCCAAGACCAGTTCCAACAGCTTTCAATGAATCAAAGTCCATTAAAACAGTATCACAAACTTCTTTATTAATCATTGGAACAGAAGATCCCCCAGGAATAATTGCAAGCAAATTATCCCAACCACCACGAACTCCTCCAGCATACTTTTCAATCAATTCTTTCAATGGAATGCCCATCTCTTCTTCAACATTACAAGGCTTGTTTACATGTCCAGAAATACAAAAAACTTTTGTTCCTGTATTTCTTTCTCTGCCCAAGCCAGCAAACCAACCGGCTCCTCGACGTAAAATTGTTGGAACAACAGCAATAGACTCAACATTGTTAATTACTGTTGGACAACCATATAAACCAATCAAAGCCGGAAAAGGTGGCTTAAGGCGAGGCTGACCTTTGTTTCCCTCCAAACTCTCAAGCAACGCTGTTTCTTCCCCGCAGATATAAGCACCTGCGCCACGATGTATGTACACATCTAAATCCCAACCCGAATTACATGCATTTTTACCAATCAATTTAGCATCATAAGCTTCATCAATTGCACGCTGCAAAGCAACTGCTTCATTATAATATTCACCACGAACATAAATATAACAGGTATTTGCGTTAATTGCTCTTGCTGCTATTAAACAACCTTCAATTAGCTTATGAGGATCATTTCTTAAAATATCGCGATCCTTACAAGTTCCAGGTTCAGATTCGTCAGCATTAATAACTAGATAGTGAGGTTTTCCTTCTGAAGGATTAAATTTTTTTGGAACAAAACTCCATTTTGTGCCGGTTGGAAAACCAGCTCCTCCACGACCACGCAAACCAGAATCTTTTACTTGCTGAATAAGCCATTCAGATCCTTGGTCAAGAAAATTTTTTGTATCAACCCAATCGCCTCTTTTTTTTGCATCTTCTAAATTTGCAGATTGATATCCATATAGATTAGTAAAAATTCTGTCTTGTTCTTTTAACATTGAATAGTTCTATTTATTTTTTTAATAAAATTTATATCAAGGCAACTGCTTTTAACTTGATATAAATTTGACTTGAAATAGGCAATTTTTTTTAATCGATTAAAATCTAATTACAAAATTCAAATTTAACTTTAGTCTTAAAAAGAGTCACACATGATAATTTTTCTTTTACTAAATTCAAGAATCAGTTGATAAAAAAAACTATACATTTAACTATTGGGTTATTAACGGAATTTTGTATAAATATTAAATAACAAAGTTATTTCAAAAGTGCTAAAATCAAAGAAACTCGCAGGAAAAATATTTATTTCTTCCCTACTATTTGCATTGCTTTCTTGTGCACAAAATAAGGTAGATAAAATTGATCCTGATATCGGAATGACTTATAGCGACTACGAAAAAGCCCTAATAAGAGATCATAAAAAAGAAACCGAAAAAAATGAAGAAACCAATAAAACGAAGGTTACAATTCCAAAAGTCTCTAAATTAATTACCACGCCTCCGCCTCCAAAAATTGGTGGTGATAAAACTATAAGCTTCTCAGTTACAGATCAAGTTCCTCTTAAAGATGTTTTAGTTGAGCTCGGAAGAGTTGCTAAAATTGACATTGACATTGATCCTCGTGTTTCTGGTGGAATAATTTTAAATGCTAAAAATCGTCCACTAAAAGAGGTGATTGACCGCATAGCATCTTTGGGTAAACTTCGTTATTCCTACAAAAATTCAATTTTGTACTTCGAACCAGATTTACCTTATACAAAAAACTATTTTGTTGACTTTTTATCTGATAGCCAGTTGTGGGATAGTGTTTCTGCTGGAATAACAGCTATTACCTCAAAATCAAAAAGTTCAGACTCCTCTACGTCATCAGATTTTTCAACCACTTCTACAACATCAACTTCGTCTGGCAACTCAGATATAAATGTTAATAAACCCGCTGGTATGATTTCAATTTATGCTACAAGAGAACAGCACGAAGAAATTAGTAAATATTTATCAGAAGTTAGCCGAGTTTCCTCAGCACAAGTTTTAATCGAAGCAAAAGTTGTTGAAGTTACTTTAAACAAAGACTATGAGACAGGTATTGACTGGAGCTGGCTTGATGCTGGAAAGTCATTCAGCTTAAGCGGTTCTTTAGGAAGCGATTCCCCTGTATTCCAAGCTACTATACCAAAAGTAAAACTATTTGGCCTTGGCGGTAACTTAAGTGCTTCTATTAAAGCTTTGGAAAAATTTGGTACCGCAAGATCTGTATCTTCTCCAAGAGTTAATGCTATGAATAATCAAAAAGCTTCCTTGGATTTTTCCGAAAAACTTATTTACTTTACACTAAGCGTTGGAACCTCTCAGAGTGCTTCTACAACTGGGACAGCTTCTGTAGTGACTTCAACTGTTACAGCAACAAAAAACGAAGTTGATGTTGGCGTGAAACTTGATATTACTCCATCAATTAATCTTGAAACTCAAGAAATTACACTGAATGTAAATCCTAAACTTTCAACAAATTCTGGGGCAGTTGCAGTTGATCCATCAGTTAATCCAGCAACTGGTGAGTCTCTTAATAATGAAATTCCGATTATCAAATCAAGACATCTTACTACCACTGCCAAAATCCAAAGTGGTAGCGTCTTAGTAATAGGTGGTTTAATGTCTGAGACAGGAAGCAACTCTGATAAAGGAACTCCTTTGTTACAAAGAATTCCTATTTTAGGACACCTTTTCAAATATGTTTCAAGATCAACTAGCACCGTTGAAACTGTTATATTTGTCAAAGCAACAATTGTTAACAATTCTGCTCCTCCAAGCAAATATGATCGTGATTTCTACGAAAAATTCACAATTGATAAAAAATCTTTTTAGGGTTAAGTATCTTAGCAAATGAAGTCTATATTAAAGTATATAATACTTAGTGGTACTAGAAACAGATTATATCTTGGTCTTTTTATCTCTCTAATAATTGCTTTTTCTTTAGCAATTTTCCTTGGCTCAACTGCACTTATTGAACAAAAGCAAATGACTACTGCCTACATCTCTGGGCTTAGTAGAGGTGTTTTAATAATTGGAACTGCTTTATTTGTTTGTTTAAGCATGAATAAGGCTTTCGAAAACAAAGAAGTTGAGTTCATAATTTCAAAATCAATCTCTCGTGAACAATTTATTATGAGTTATTTACTGGGTTTTTTTGTTGCCGTTTTACTAATTTTCATTCCTTTGGTAGTTGCAATTTTAACAATAACACAGGCGAATAAAATTGGTCTTTTAGTATGGTCACTAAGCTTACTATCTGAAGCTCTGATTATGATAGTTTTTTCTCTTTTAGCTTCTCTGATTCTAAAAAATTCTTTCTCGTCAATAATGGCTACTCTTGGTTTTTACGCAATATCACGACTTATGGGAATGTTTGTAATGGCAGTTGAATTACCTCAAAATATTTCTCAAGCAGATTTAACTTTTTCTGCCAGTTCTTTTGCTTTAGTTCTAAAAGTGCTTTCTGCAATTTTCCCAAGACTTGATTTATTTGGTCAAAGTGAATGGCTAAATTATGGAATTCAAGATTTCTCAACAATCAAAGTAATTTTATTACAATCTGTAATTTATATTCCACTCATGATTTTCATGGCTTTTCATGATTTTAAGAAAAAGCAGTTTTAGGTTTTTTAATACCAAATTATGCAAGATTTTCAACCAAGATTTTTTTACCATCTCTATTCTCATAAAATCTTCTTCTGGCTTTTCTTTTTAATGTTCTCTTTGCAAATTTGCTTTTGGTATAAAACTGAAAAAGTAAAAGCAAAGTTCGATATTGTTCCTCCTCCTCCAAGCAAATACTTGGTTTCAGCTGCTTCTCTTGGTGATAAAGAGTTTTTATTCCGTGTTTTGGGAACAAGATTGCAAAATTCTGGCGATGTTTTTGCAGGTTTTTCTGCCTTAAAAAACTATGATTACAATCGTCTATACCAATGGTTCAAAACACTCGATACTTTAAATTCTAAATCAAACTTTATTCCCGCTCTTGCAAGCTATTATTATTCACAAACTCAAAAAACTCAGGATACAAAATATGTGATAGATTATTTAGATGAACATGCAGCAAAAGATATTGATAACAAATGGTGGTGGCTTTTTCAGGCAACTTTTATAGCAAAAAATAGCCTTGGTGATATAGATAGAGCGTTAGACTTAGCTTATAAAATGAGTAAAAATAATTCTAAAAACGCACCTCTTTGGACAAAAGAAATGCCTGCATTTTTGCATGCTGAAATGGGAAACAGTTGTATGGCATTCAAAGTTATAGAAAAACTAATTAAAGAAAGTGAAAACGGAGAAAGAGTAATTGATGCTGAAGAAATGAATTTTATGCGTCATTTTATCACCTATAGACTATCTGAACTACAAAAACAAAAATTTGATCCAAAAAAATGTCACAACAATCTTTAAAAAAAGAAGTTGAAGAAATAGTTAAAATTGCACTAAAAGAAGATTTTGCTTTTGATGATACAACGTCTGATTTAACAATTCCTCAAAATAATAAAATAAAATTTCAGATTAACTCACGTGAAGAAATTATTTTCTGTGGAGAAAACATAATATCGGAAACCTTCAAACAATTAAAAAACCATAAAAAATTTAAAAATTCAGAAATTAAATTAAAAACTCACAAAAAAGATGGTAATAGAGTCAAAAAAAGTGAGGTTATTGCAACTGGAGAAGGAGATACAAAACTAATTTTAGCTGCTGAAAGAACAATTTTAAATTTGATTCAACATTTAAGCGGAATTGCCACTTTATCTAATCAATTTGTAGAAAAATTGAATGATAAAAAAATAAAAATTTTAGATACGAGAAAAACAATACCTGGATTAAGAAACTTACAAAAATATTCAACAAAAATTGGTGGATGCAAAAATCATCGTTTTAATTTATCAGACATGATTTTAATTAAAGATAATCATATAGCAGCTTCTGGAAGCATTACCGCTGCAATAAATAATGCAAAAAAGAACAATAAAAAACTAAAAATTGAAATTGAATGCGACAATATAAAACAAGTTGCAGAAGCTATATATTCTGAGCCAGACGTAATAATGCTGGACAACATGAATATAAGTCAGATTAAACAATCTTCAGAGCTAATTAGATCCTATAAAAACAAGGAAATTATGATTGAAGTTTCTGGAGGAATTAATATGGCAAGTATTGCCAAATATCGCAATCTTGATATTGATTTTATTTCTGTTGGCTCTTTAACTCACTCAGTTAAAGCGGTTGATATTGGGCTTGATATTCTAAACTAATTTTAATGAAGAAAAATCTCACTGCTATTTCATTTTTGTTGCAGTCAGTAAAGCCTTTTAAGTTTTATGTTGGGCTTCATTTATTTGTTGTTTTATATAACGCAATTGACCTTTCTCTTTGGCCTTACATTTTAAAACTCTTAGTTGATAAACTCACCATAACAGCACCGCATCAAGCATTGCCAGAAACTTGATATTTGGCTTTATTACTAATCTTTTTCACTTTTTTACCAGGAATTATCTGGCGACTTTCTTTTACTTTTCACCATCAATAATTGGATTATTCATTTAATGTGGATGTCGGCCAATGAAATGAATGGATTTTTGGAAGATGTTGGTTTTTCTTATGAAAATAATTCTGCACTTTTTTGTGATAAAAATATCATCATAAATTCAGGAAAAAAAGTTGGTTTAGTTGGTCATTCTGGGGGTGGAAAAACCACTTTTGTAAATTTAATTTTACGCTTTTTTGATGTCAGTTTTGGAAAACTTTTAATTGACGGACAAGATATTTCTCAAGTAAAACAAGAATCATTACGCAACGCAATTGGTGTAATTCCGTAAGATCCATCTTTGTTTCATCGCAACGCAACGCAATTGGTGTAATTCCGTAAGATCCATCTTTGTTTCATCGCAGTCTTACAGAAAATATTGCTTATTGTGAAAACACCAAAAATAATGATGAAATTATTGCTGCGCAATAAAATCTCACGCTCATGAATTTATTGTAAATCTGCCACAAGACTATGATTCATTGGTTGGTGAACGAGGAATTAAACTTTCAGGCGGTCAACGTAAAAGAACTGCAATTGCTCAAGCTTTTTTAAAAAATGCTCCTATTTTAATTTTAGATGAGGCAACCAGTCAACTTGATTCAATCACTGAAAATTTTATTCAAGATTCTCTAAAAAACCTGATGCAAAACAAAACTATAATTGTCATTGCTAATCGTCTTTCAAACTTGAAAAACATGGACAGAATTTTAGTTTTGGTAAAGGAAAAATTATAGAATATGGTTCACATCAAGAATTGCTTTATTTAAACGGTGCTTATAAAAAACTTTGGAACAGCCAAATTGGTGGATTTTTAACCAATAATTTAGAGGAAAATAATGACTAAAATTTCACAAGCTTTTATTTTTGCAGCAGGAAGAGGTGAACGCATGCGCCCTCTAACAGATTCAATTCCAAAGCCTTTGGTAAAAATAAAAAATAAATCAATTATTGATTACTCAATTGAAAAATTAGATAAAATTTCCGATATCAAAAAAATTATAATAAATGGATTTTATCTAGCAGAACAAATTGAAGACCACATAAAAAAGTTAAATAACTCAAAAATAATCTTTTCTCATGAAATTGAAAAAGTTGAAACTGCTGGCGGTCTTGTTTTTGCAGAAAATAAAATAAATCTTGATGAACCTCTCTTAACAATAAATGGCGATATTTTATGGCAAGAAAATTCCATTTCAGATATAGAACTTTTATGTAAAAACTGGAAATCACAAGAATGCGATATTCTTTTAGGTTTAGTAAAAAAAGAAGATTATTTTGGCTATGAAGGAAACGCTTTTGGAGGTGGAGATTTCAATTTTTCTTCAGGAAATTTATATCGTTTTCCTGAAACTCCAATGACTCACGCTTTTGTTGGTTTGCAAATTATAAATCCTAAAATATTAAAAAACCCACCTAAAAAATGTTTTTCTATGTCACATTTTTACCGCTCAGCTGTTGGAGAAAGTGGTTTATTACACAGAATTAAAGGCATAGAATTAAAAGGTAAGTATTTTCATATTGGCACTGTAGATGCTATAAAAAGTACTGAAGATAACTTATAATTATCATATAAAGTAAAACTGATAAAAAATTACTTTCTTATCAAATCTAAAATAAATTCTAAATTTTCAATTGGTGTTTGAGGTATAATTCCATGACCCAAATTGAAAATAAAAGGTTTGTCGCCAAACTTTTCCAAAATATCTAAAACTTCTTTTTCTATTTCTTTCTTTGAACCAAAAGCCAGAAGAATATTATCCAAATTTCCTTGTACAATTGCTTCACAATCTTGTTGCAAATTCTTTTTTACCCAATTTCTTTCAACTGTTTGATCTAAAGCAATAACATCACAGGGAACTTGTTTTTTAAACTCTAAGTAATTCATACCAATTCCACGTGGAAAACAAATTATAGGAACTTCTGGATGTAATTTTTTTAGTTCTGAAACAATTTTTTTCGCTGGATTAATAACCCATTTTTGAATTTCTGAAGAAGGTAAAACTCCTGCCCAAGAATCAAATAATTTAACTACATCAGCACCTGCTTTAATTTTAAGAGATAAATATTCAATTATACTATTAGTTAAAATTTCAATTAATTGAGAAAAAAATTCTGGATCTTGAATTGCTTTAATGCGAACAGATTCAAAATTTTTCGATCCTCCTCCTTCAATCATATAACAAGCCAAAGTCCAAGGAGCACCTGCAAAACCAATTAAAGCTGTACTTTTATCTAATTCAGATTTAGATAGCTCTAAAGCTTCAAAAACAGGGTTTAAATGTGATTTAATATTGTCTATCTTAAATTTCTTCAGATCTTCAATTGTTGAAATTTTTTGTAATTTTGGTCCTTCGTTTTTTACAAATTCTACTTTTACACCTAAAGCGTCAGGAATTACTAAAATATCAGAAAATATAATTGCTGCATCTAAACCAAATCTACGAATTGGTTGTAAAGTTACTTCGCTTGCTAATTTTGGAGTATAACAAAGTTCTAAAAAGTTTTTTACATTTGATCTAACTTCACGATATTCTGGTAAATATCTTCCTGCTTGTCTCATTATCCATATTGGTGGATTTTTTTCAGAATTTTTATTTTGGATTACATTAATTAATTTTTTCATTTATTTTTATTATTAATAATAGTGACGTTAATTATTTAATTTAAGTTATTAACAAAGTTATTAACAAAGTTAAAATTTGAAAAACCTTGATAATCTAAGCTTTATTAAGTTAATAACAAAATTAAATTAAAATTTTTTTTTATTAACAAAGTTTAATTTTGTTAAAATAATGTTAAAAACTCTAATAACTTTTCGATAAAATTTATTTTTGTTAATAACCATAGTTTTATTAACAACTTATTAACAAAGTTATTAACAATTAGAAAAACAATAATGGAAGAAAGAATAATAGAAACTCTTAGAAAAAATCTAAATATAAAATTTTTAGAAATTAAAAATAATTCTTATCTTCACAAAGGTCATTTAGGTGATAATGGTAGTACAGAAACTCATTTTGCAGTTAAAATTGCTGCTGAAGAATTGGAAAATTTAACTACTGTAAATGCTCATCGAAAAATAAATAAGCTTTTGAAAAGTGAGTTTGAAAGAGGTTTGCACGCTTTAGAAATATTAATTAAGAAGTGATTTGAATTAAAAGTTTAAAATTTGTAACGCACTGTCATCCTGAAAGTAAGTAAATGATCTGACGAGATAATATCCTAAATAAAACTCTTCAGGATGACATTATGTTGTTATTGTGTAATCGTCACTTTTTTCTTAAGCTCTTTTTTCACTTTTGTTTTCGACAACTGCAACAGAAGATTTTTCTCTTTCTTTTTCTTCTTCTTTTGAAAGATATTCAATTTCTGGTTTCTCGTTTTTAGATATAACGTCTTTAAATATTTTTACAGATTTTACATTATTTTTGCTTGGAACTTCAAACATTGTATCAAGCAAAATATGTTCAACAATTGCTCTTAAACCTCTGGCTCCTGTTTTGCGTTCAAGAGCTTTTTTAGCAATTTCTCTTAAGGCATCTTCTTCAAAGACCAAATCAATTTTATCAAGTGAGAATAATTTTTTATACTGCTTTGTAATTGAGTTTTTTGGTTCAGATAAAATTTTTACTAAATCTTTTTCTGTTAATCCTTCAAGAGGAGCAATTACAGGAAGTCTTCCAACAATTTCTGGGATTAAACCAAATTTAATCAAATCTTCCGGTTCAACTCCAGTAAAAATGTCTTTTCTATCATGATCATCTTTACTTCTAACATCAGCTCCAAAACCAATTGAAGAACCTTTACCGCGTGAGGCAATAATTTTCTCAAGTCCTGAAAATGCACCAGCACAAATAAATAAGATATTTTTCGTATCAACTTGCACATATTCTTGTTGTGAAGTTTTTTTGCCAGGTTGTGTTGGAACTGAAGCAACTGTTCCTTCAATTATTTTTAATAAACCTTGCTGAACACCTTCACCAGAAATATCACGACTTCTTGCGCCTTCTTCAGATTTTCTTGCAATTTTGTCAATTTCGTCGATGTAAACAATTCCACGTTGAGTTTTCTCGATGTCATAATTTGCAGCTTGCAAAAGGCGAGCAATAATATTTTCGACATCATCTCCAACATAACCGGCTTCAGTTAAAGAAGTTGCATCAGCAGTTGTAAAAGGAACATCTAAAAATCTTGCTAAAGTTTGAGCAAGCAATGTTTTTCCACAACCAGTTGGACCAATCATCAAAATATTTGATTTACCTAATTCAACTCCATCAGAATTTATTGCTGTTGAAGCTGAAATTCTTTTGTAGTGATTATATACAGCAACTGCCAATGCTTTTTTAGCATGATCTTGTCCAATTACATAATCATTTAAAATTTTTATAATCTCTTTTGGAGTTGGTTTTGAATTTTCACCTTTGCTTAGTGGAGATTTTTTATTTTCTTCACGTAAAATATCAGCGCAAAGACCAATACATTCGTTACAAATAAAAACTGTAGGACCAGCAATAAGCTTTTTTACTTCATTTTGGCTTTTACCGCAAAAAGAGCAGCAAAGCTCTTCGCTATGATTATCTTTTTTTGTCATAATTTTTTTTAAGTTCTTTTTTCAATTACTGCATCAATTAGTCCAAATTCTTTGGCTTTTTCTGGTGACATAAAATTGTCACGTTCCATTGATTTTTCAATTACTGCAAGTTTCTGTCCAGTATGTTTGACATAGATTTCATTTAACCTTCTTTTTAGAGCCAAAGTTTCTTGAGCGTGAATTTCGATATCAGTTGCTTGACCTTGATATCCGCCAGATGGTTGGTGAATCATAATGCGTGAGTTTGGTAAAGAAAATCTTTTTCCAGGAGCTCCTGCGGCCAAAAGAAGAGAACCCATAGAACAAGCTTGTCCAATACAAAGGGTAGAAACTTCCGGTTTAATATATTGCATAGTATCGTACATTGCTAATCCAGATGTAACAACTCCTCCTGGTGAGTTGATATAAAAATTAATGTCTTTTTTTGGATCTTCTGATTCTAAGAAAAGCAATTGTGCCACAACTAAAGATGAAACTTGATCATTTACTGGACCAGAAAGGAAAATAATTCTCTCTTTTAAAAGACGCGAGTAAATATCAAAAGATCTTTCGCCCTTGGTGGTTTGTTCAACTACCATTGGAACCAAATGGTTTGCTTGCTCAATAATTTTTTCTGACATAACTGTTTAATTTTATTTGAAAGTAACTCTACTAGAATTAAAAATTACTCTTAACAATAAAGCAATGAAATTTCTTCCCTTGAATATTCAATTACTGATTCATATCTTCTTTTTGAAAATTTAATTCTAACAAAAAATAACATTTAGTCATGCAAGAAAATAATCAAACAGAAAATCAAGCTCAAGAGCAAAACAAATCTGAAGAGAATAATCAGCAAGAGCAGAAAATTGATCCAAGAGAACTAAAAATTTCTGAATTAGAAAATAAAGTTACTGATTTAAATGATAAATTATTACGCACTTTGGCAGAACTTGACAATGTCAGAAGAAGATCCCGTGAAGAACTTGAAAAATCTGCAAAATTTGCTATCTCAAATTTTGCTTCTGATTTAGTTGTAGTTGCAGAAAATTTCTTTTTGGCAAGTGGAAATGCCCCAAAAGAAGAAATTGAAAAAAGTCCAGCTATAAAAAATTATGCTGATGCAATTGTTATGACTGAAAAAGAATTACTAAAAGTTTTAGAAAAAAACCAAGTCAAAAGAATAAATCCAATTAATGAAAAATTTGATCATAATTTCCATGAAGCAATTGCTCAAATTGAATCTGATGCGGAAGAAGGAATAGTTGTTCAAGTTATTCAAGCTGGCTATTCAATAGCAAATCGTTTGATTAGGCCTGCTTTAGTTGGAGTTGCAAAAGCAAAAAATTAGTTTTGATTTTCTTATTTTGAACTATTACTTAAATAACAAGTTTATTTGATATTTTTGCAAAAAACACTTGCAAAAAAGCAATCTATTTATATTTTGCTTTGCCCTTTGCTTAGTTATTGTTTTCTAAAGAAATAACAAACAAGGCAAATTGCATTTTTTACGGGATTATAGCTCAGTTGGTTAGAGCAGGATGCTCATAACGTCTTGGTCGTAGGTTCGAGTCCTACTGATCCCACCAAAAGTTTCAGCTTTTGATCTCTGGCGTCGTTAAACTGAATATACTTACAGCTCAATGTATATCTACATTTCGCTTTTTGTACCTATTTCGTAGCCATAAATCAAAATCCTCGCTTTTTTTAAGTTTCGGCTTAAAGCGCTTAGGCGCAATGATTCACAGGTCAAAGGCAATCTACCCGTGTTATCTGCATATTAATTTTAATTTTAAAACGACATGCCAAAAGTAAAAACAAACAGTAGTGCCAAGAAGAGATTCAAGGTGACTGGTACCGGAAAAATTGTTCACAAACAAGCCGGAAAAAGACATAACTTGGACAAAAAAAGTAACCGTAGAATTAGACAGTTGCGCAAAGGTGCTGTTCTTTCAGATGGACATTCTGCTAGCGTTATGAAGTTCAAGATGCCAAATAGTCACTAAATTAGATAAGGAGAAAAAATGAGTCGTGTAAAAAGAGGCGTTACTAAAAAAGCCAGACATAAAAAAATATTAAAACTTGCCAAAGGTTACCGCGGTCGTGCAAAAAATTGTTTCCGCGTAGCAATAGAGAAAGTTGAAAAAGCACTAAGATATGCTTATCGTGATCGTAGAACCAAAAAAAGAGACTTAAGAGGTCTTTGGATTCAAAGAATCAACGCTGCAGTTCGTCAGAATGATATGGTTTACTCAAAATTCATTAATGGTTTGAAACTAGCCAATATAGATCTTGATCGTAAAGTTCTTTCGGATTTGGCTATTAGAGAGCCAGAAACTTTTGCTAAAATTGTAGCAAAAGCAAAAGAAGCTTTAAGCAAGAAAAACTAATATTTTTCTTTCTAAGATTGCGACCATAATAAGGTCGCAGTCTTACTTGCAGTTTTTTCCAATCAGATTTCTCATGAAGCTCTACAACGCCTTAATTAAGAAAACTAAAGAAGGTAAAATAGAAGATATAATTCTTTTAAAAGATGGTTTTTCTTATCCTGCTTTCTTTCTAAATAATATTTGGTTCTTATATAATAAGATGTGGAAAGAGTTTGTTGTTTTGCTGGGTGTTAGCTTTTCTTTCATGCTGTTGAAAGCAATGGGCATATTTTCCTCATCAGATATATTTCTTCTTGAAGTGATTTTTGTTTTTATTATTGCTCTTAACTTTAATTATTGGTTGGTAGAGCATTTGAAAAAACAAGGTTATGAGTTTGTCGGTTTGGTTTTTGGATCTGATCTGACAAATGCTAAAATGCGCTTTGTAAAAAACCTAGAAAATGACCAAAATTTTGAAGAAATAGATTTCGATATTTCTATTACTGATCCGAAACTACATCGTCAGTTTGTCAAAAAGCAGAAAAAAGAACATTATTTTGTTACTTAAAAACCACATTTAAAAATTCCAAAATTAAATAAAATGAAAATAGTTGTAATTGATTATGGTGCCGGCAATGTTGAGTCAGTGCTGAATGCTTTGGAAAAAGTGAAAGCAAAAGATTATGATATTGTCGTTTCTAAAGATCCTCAAGAAGTAAAAGCAGCAAATTATATTGTTTTGCCCGGAGTAGGTTCTTTTGGTGATTGTATTGAAGCATTAAAATCACAAAATGGTTTAGCTGAAGAAATTAGGAAACAGGTTATTACCGAAAAAAAACCTTTTCTTGGAATTTGCGTTGGAATGCAAGTTTTAGCATCTTTAGGCTATGAAGATGGTGAACATCAAGGATTGTGTTTTGTAAATGGTGTAGTTAAAAAAATTGATAATAACGGAGATCTTAAAATTCCCCATATGGGTTGGAATGATATTATCTTTAAAAACTCTAATCATCCAGTTCTAAAAGATATAAAAGAAGGAGAGCACTTTTATTTTGCTAATTCATATCATTTTATTTGCCAAAATGAAAATAATGTTGTGGCTCAATTTGAATATGGTGTGAAAATGAATTCTATAATTGCTAAAGAAAATATTTTGGGAATTCAATTTCATCCTGAAAAAAGTGGTGAAGCTGGACTTAAAATATTGAGCAATTTTTTGAACTGGAGACCGTAGATATATTTTTTGGATTTGCCAAGTGGTTCACTCTTCTCGCAATTACGAGTTTTGTATCTCACACTTAACCTCGTCATTGCGAGCTAGGATTTGCTGGGCACAGTTTTTGTTTTGATAATTACTAAATCTCCGCAATGAAAATCTCGCACTTCATGTCTGATGCTCTTTTTAAAGAGAAATCAGGTTATTATCGTACTAAAAATCCTATAGGAAAAGATTCAGATTTCATCACTTCTCCAGAAATAAGTCAGGTTTTTGGCGAACTTTTGGCTGCTTATATTTTAGAAATTGCTTCGCATAAGAATTGTGAGATTTCCTTAGTTGAAATGGGAGCTGGAAAAGGAACTCTTTTTAAAGATATTTTAAATTCTATCAAAAAACTTGTAGATAAAAATATTTCTCAAGCTATCAATTTTATTAATAGATCAGATTTTCACATTATTGAAATAAACGAAGCTCTGCAAAAAATTCAGCAAGAAAATTTATCTGAATTTAATATTGTCTGGCATAATAATTTTGCAGATTTTTTAGTTCAAAGTTCAAAACAAAAAGAAATTTTTTTCATCAGTAACGAACTTTTTGATTGTTTTCCAATTGATCAGTTTGTTTTTACAGAAGGTGGCTGGAGAGAAAGAATTATTGAAAATAATAAATTTACTCTGGCGCTTTTTAAACAAGAAATTCATGATTTTGTGGAGCAGGAAATTAATTGTTTAGCTCCAATTGGTGCGGTTTTTGAGTATAGTAAGGCAGCAAGAGAACTTATGAAAGATTTATGTGATGCCATAAAAAATCAAGGTGGAGTGGCAATAAATATTGATTATGGTTATGTAAAAAATGAATTTCTCAATACTTTGCAAGCAGTGAAGAATCATAAAAAAGTAGATGTTTTGCAAGAAGATGGTGCTGACATTACAGCTTTGGTTGATTTTTGTGCTTTGGAGAAAATAGTTAAAAATTGCAATTTACAATCTTCAATTATTTCTCAGTCGCATTTTCTAAGAAGTTTAGGAATTGAGGAAAGAAGAAAATCTTTGCTTACGAAAAATATAGATAAAGAACAAGAAATTAATTTGGCAATTGATCGTTTGATTTCATCTGATCAAATGGGAGAGCTGTTTAAATGTTTGATTATTTGGCGATAGTAGGTTAATAATAACAATCTTTGTATTCGTCATTGCGAGGAGCGCCTAAAAGTGAAGTGGCAATCTATTTTGTCAAAAACTCCTAATTCTTACTCTAATAGATCACCGATCTACGCTAGCGATGACGGAGTGAAGAAAATGTTATGGCGGATTTGAAGAACTGTCGAATAAAGCAAATATAAAGATTTGTAAAGTTTTCGTAATTAAGGAATTATATGATGCAAAATTATCAAGAAACACAAAGTAAATCAGAACAACTTATTCCAACAAATGTTGATCTAAAGCACGACTGGAAAGTTGACGAAATATTAGATTTGTTTGAATTACCTTTTAATGATTTAGTTTTCAAAGCGGCAGAAATTCATCGTGCTAATCATGAAGCAAATAAGGTGCAAATTAGCACTCTTTTAAGTATCAAAACGGGCTCTTGTCCTGAAAATTGCAAATATTGTCCGCAGTCAGCTCACTACAATACTGGTCTTGAGAAAGAATCACTAATGGCAATTGATAAAATTTTGGAAGCTGCAAAAGCTGCAAAAGACGCTGGAGCATCAAGATTTTGTATGGGTGCGGCATGGCGCAGTTTGCACGATCGTGATGTTGAAAAAATTTGCAATATTGTTGATGAAGTGAAAAAAACAGGCCTTGAAACTTGCATGACTTTGGGAATGCTAACTGAAGATCAAAGCAAAAAATTAAAAGAAGCCGGTTTAGATTACTACAATCATAACATTGATTCCTCGCCTGAATTTTATTCGGAAATTATTACGACGCGCAACTTTGAAGATCGCCTAAATACTTTGAAAAACGTTCGTGAAGCAGGTTTGAATGTTTGTTCTGGTGGAATTGTTGGTATGGGCGAAACTAGAATTGATCGTGCTAAAATGTTAATTGTTTTGGCAAATTTACCTAAACATCCGCAATCGGTTCCAATTAATATGTTGGTGAAAGTTGCAGGAACTCCACTTGACAAAGTTGAAAATTTAGATGAGTTTGAATTTATAAGAACAATTGCTGTTGCAAGAATTATGATGCCAAAATCAGTGGTGCGTTTGTCAGCAGGACGCGAACAAATGAATGAGCAAACGCAAGCCTTGTGCTTTTTGGCGGGAGCAAACTCAATTTTTTATGGTGAAAAACTTTTAACAACTTCAAATCCAGAAATGGAGCGCGATCAGAAGTTGTTTGCAAAATTGGGGATTAGTGGTAGATAATTTTAATAACTAAATAAATTTAAGTTAGTTGAAAAATTAGATTTAAGAAATAGATATACTAAAAAAAACATCACAAAAAACCCAAGTTATGAAAAAATTATTCACATTTTTAATATCTATAATCATTACCATCAGTCTTGTAAATGGCGGATGGTTGTTGTGGAAGGAGAGATTTGATCTTCCGCAAGAAACCAAAGAATTGATTGTGGGCACAATAAAAAATGAACTTTCTATTAATGCAAAGTGCGCGAAAGAAAGTTGTAGAAAAGAAGTAAGAAATTTAGAAAATGTTTTGGACGAAATTTCTTACGCCAACCAGCTTGGAAGGCTTGATACAATTTCGCTAATTCTGGCTTTGTTTGGCTTGATTCTTGGGTTTGGTGCTATTTATGGGTTTATACACATTAAAGAAAGATCAGAAGATATTGCAGAAAAAGTTGCGGAAAGAGAATCTAAAAAATGGCTTGAAGAGAATTTTGAAAGTTGGTTAAAAAGGAATCCGGAATTGCTACAGAAAATTGTTGCGAAGGTTCTTGCGGCAGAAAAATTAGAACAGGAATCAGAGTATATAAATGTTGATATCGCTAAACAAGATTGGTCATAAAAAGGAGAAAAAAATGTCAGAATTAAAAAAGTTTTTAAACAACGTTCCTGTTAATGTGGAATCTCTAATAAGATCATGGGGCATAAGTTTAGAAGAGGTAAACTTTCCTAACCCAGAAACTTTGGGAAAGATAGCAAAACAACCAGATGGATCTTACAAAATCTCTATCAAGAAAGATGATTACCCAAACAGGAAAAGATTCACGATGGCTCATGAGTTTGCCCATTTTTATTTACATAACAAAAAAATTGGTGTGGATGGAATTGATGATTTTATAGAGAAAGACAACAGGTCTGTAATGTATAGAAGTACAAATGCTAATGTGGCTCGAGATGATGAGGTTGAGGCCAATAAGTTTGCTGCCAGCTTGTTAATGCCAGAAGATCTGGTTGTTCAATATGCAAAAGAAAGAGGCGCTTTCAATAACGATGGTCAAATAGACCAAGGAGCGCTACAAGAAATCGCTACGGCTTTTCAAGTTTCAAAAACGGCGATGGAAATCAGAATTAACGGTCTCAAAGACAAAATCTCAACTAACTAAACACAGGAAAAATCATGTCAAAAATAGAAGAAAAATTAAAGTCACTTGGAATTGAATTACCAACGCCAGCGGCGCCGGTGGCGAATTATGTTGGATTTGTGAAATCAGGTAATACAGTTTTTGTCTCTGGACAATTACCAATTGAAGCGGGAAAGTTACAGTTTATTGGCAAAGTGGGTTCGGAAATTTCAGCGGAAGACGCAAAAATTGCGGCACGCCTTTGTGCAATTAACTTGTTAGCGCAAATTAAAGTTGCGTGTGATGGTGACTTAGAACGTGTTGTTCGTTGTGTAAAACTTGGAATTTTTGTTAATGGTGAAGCAAATTTTAAAGATCATCCAGCAGTTGCAAATGGTGCATCAGACCTAATGGTTGAAGTTTTGGGTGATGCCGGCAAACACGCTCGTGCTGCAGTTGGATCGGGATCACTTCCTTTCGGAGTTGCGGTAGAAGTTGATGCAATTTTTGAAATTAAATAATTCCATTTTTAAATATGACTTTGCAGCCATTTCATCTAGCGGTTCCAGTAAACGACTTGGAAAAAACCAGAGAGTTTTATGGTAAATTTTTGGGTTTTTCAGAAGGAAGGTCTTGTGACAAATGGATTGATTGGGATTTTTTTGGCCATCAATTTGTTACACATCTGCGCCCTGTTCCAAAAAAAGGTGAAAAAATTGTAAATCATGTTGACGGTCATGGAGTTCCAGTTCCTCATTTTGGCCTTGTTTTAGAATGGCAGCAATGGCATAAATTTTCAGAACATTTAAAAGCAAATAATGTTAAATTCGTTATAGAGCCTTACATAAGATTTAAAGGAGAAACTGGCGAACAAGCGACCATGTTTTTTTTGGATCCAAGTGATAATGCTCTTGAGTTTAAAGCTTTTAAAGATATCTCAAAACTTTTTGCAAGATAATGGAACTTAATTTTGAACAAATAAAAGAGGCTGCTTTTCGTATTCAAGGATACCTAGAAAAAACTCCTGTCATTTCTAATCAAAAGTTAAATGAAGAATTGGGTGCGCAAATTTTCTTTAAAATGGAGAATCGGCAAAAAACCAAATCTTTCAAAGCTAGAGGAGCGTTCAACTCAATTTTGGCTTACAAAGAAAAATATGGCAAATTTCCTGAGAAAATTGTAGCTCAAAGTTCTGGAAATCATGCGCAGGCAATTGCTTGTGCTTGTAGTGAGTTTAAAATTCCTGCTTTAATTTACATGATAAATAAAGCTTCACCTGTAAAAATTGCTGCAACCAGAAGTTTCGGAGCTGAAGTTGTATTGCTAGAAAAAAGATCTGAAGTAAATAAATCGGCTGAAGAAAAACAAAAAGAAGGGTATGTTTTTATACATCCAAATGACGGTGATGACATAATTTTAGGTCAAGGAACAGCAGCTTTTGAAGCTTTGTCGGAAATTGGTGAGGTTGATGCTATTTTTGCGCCATGTGGTGGTGGTGGTTTGGTTTCAGGAACTTATCTAGCAAGTTTGGGATTATCTCCAAAAGCAAATGTTTTTGCTTGTGAGCCGTTAAATGCAAATGATGCTGCAAGATCGGTAAGTTTGGGCAGAATTGTTGGTTATGATGAAACTCCAGACACAGTTGCAGATGGCGCCAGAACTTTACATGTTTTGCCGCAGTCTTTTAGCTATTTGCAGAAAATAGCTGGCTTTGAAGAAATTACGGAAGAAAAAATAATTTTATGGCAAAAAAAGATTTCAGAAATTTTAATGCAAAAAATTGAGCCAACTTCAGCTCTTACAATAGCTGCTTTAGAACAATATTTACAAAAAAATCCAAAAATACAAAATCCAAAAGTTCTACTTATAATTTCCGGAGGAAATGTATTTTAGATGATTAAAGAAACAAAGATTAGAAATTGTTAGCTAATTATTAATTTAAATAAAATCTTCACCTCTGCCAAGGCAATAAGGCTTATGAACAACTGATCTGATTTGCTGCACCTCGTTGCTAGTCGCTTATCATCCTTGATTCTTCTTCTTAGCTTGTAGGGCGTTTTGTCGTAAGTTATTGTAATTTTTCTGTTCTTAAACTTGGTTGTCATTCCACTGACGTTTTTCCCTTTAGTTTGAAACCCCATCTTAAGCCACCACCGTGTTGATGAACCTTAATCGTAGTGCTGTCCGCCATCACAACATTAATTGTGACAACTTTTAGTCGTTGCAATTCTTGCAATGTTTTCCAACAACCCTCGATCGTTGCCTTTTTTGAATTGAAGATAAAAGCTGTGCCAATAACCATAAACTTTTGGTAAATCTCTCCAAGAATTACCAGTTCTGAGCACATACTTGGTAATTGCTTATCTTCTGCAGCCTTCAACCGCTGAGTAAGTACTAACGATTAGCGGACTTATCTTCTCGTTGAAAAACTCTTCCGAGATTAGATAAAGTCTTTTTCCATTGTTCTTACCTCTATCTCTAGTTAGAAAATAATTAGGGTAGAATAGAAAAAATAATTAGCTAACAGTGTATAACAGAAGACCGGTAATAGTTCTAGTAAAAGTGCTGAAATAACAGATGCTGGTAGAAAACTGAACGAATATTTATAAACAATTATCAATAAAGAGTTTGAATTAAATAGCGGCGGAATTTTGAAATGGATGTTAGGCTAGAAGCAAAATCTTATTGGGTGTTTTTTGGTCTTCTAAAGCCGATTGCAACAAGATAAGTTTCAGAAGAATCTTTTCTTGAAGAATCCGGCTTAAAATATTTTACGGTAGAAAAACTTGTTCTAAGTTTTTTAAGAATTTCATCAGAGCTTCCACCTTGAAAAACTTTACCAACAAAACTTCCTCCTTCTTTCAGAATTTCAGTTGCCAGAGTTAAGGCCTCTTCAAGCAATGCAATAATTCTTAAATGGTCTGTGGTATGATCTCCAGTTGTATTCGCAGCCATATCAGACATTACAATATCACATTTTCCATTTTTATTGTATGGGATTGTTGTGAGTAACTCCATAATTTTTTGTGGCGCTTCAACAGTCATAAAGTCGCCAACAAAAAAATTTACTCCTGCAAGAGTGTCAATTTCAAGAAGATCAATGGCCACAACATTGCCATCGCCAACTTTTTTTACAGCATACTGGCTCCATCCACCTGGAGCTGCACCCAAATCAACAACAATTTTCCCTTTTTTAAAAAGTTTAAATTTTTGGTCTATTTCTATAATTTTAAAAGCAGCTCGCGATCTCCATCCTTCTGCTTTTGCGCGTTCAACATAAGGATCGTTAATTTGTCTTAAAAGCCATTTTTGTGAAGATTTTGTAAGTCTTCTTGATTTTTTCAGTCTTTGAAATTTTTGTGGCATATTTTAATTCAGTTTTCTTGCTTCATCAATTAGCATTTGTGGAATTCCTTCAATAACCTTGAAAGCGAGTTTTGATTCAAAACAAATTAGTTCATTTGATTTTTTGTCATATTCCAAGCTTCCTTTACATAAAGGACAGGCCAAAATTTCCAGCAATTCTTTTTTTATTTCTTGATTTTCACTCATAAAAATATTGATTAATTTTGCCTAATAAGTTATTCTAAATAACTAATTATTTATGAAAACCTATTTTAAGTAACATCTTGAATCAAGCAAAAACTCTTAAAGCAAATTCTGTAATTGGAATAATTGGTGGTGGTCAATTGGGGCGCATGACTTGTTTTGCTGCTCACGCTATGGGTTTTAGAACAGTTGTATTTACAGATTTGGCTGATTCCCCTGCAACTTTTGTTAGTAATCAAGTAATAGTTGCTGATTATCAAGACAAAGAGGCTTTGAGAAAATTTGCTTCAATAGTTGACGTAGCAACTTTCGAGTTTGAAAATATTCCTTTTTCAACAATTGAATTTCTTCAGAATTATGTTGATGTATGTCCAAACGCACAGGTTCTTAAAATTACTCAAAACCGTTTATTAGAAAAAGATTTTCTTAATGCAATTGGGGCCAAAACTACAGAATATTTTGAAATAAAAACTTTGCAAGATTTACAAAAAGGTATAAAAGATTTTAGCGTGGCTATTCTTAAAACAGCCACAATGGGATATGATGGCAAAGGACAATTTGTTTTAAAATCTGAGAATGATGTTGCAAAAGTTTGGCAAGAAGCTGAAAAAATTATTTCTAATAACCAGTTAATTTTGGAAAAATTTTGTCCATTTGACTCTGAAATTTCGGCGATGGTTGCTCGTTCAAAATCTGGTGAAATTGCTGTTTATGAACCACTTACCAACATTCACAAAAGTGGCATTTTAGATGAAAGCCATTATCCAGCAAGAATTTCCGATTCATTAAAAACTAAAGCCCAAGAATTGGCAAAAAAAATTGCTTTAGAAATTAATTTAGTTGGCGTTTTAGCGGTGGAAATGTTTATTGTGGCTGATGAAATTTTAGTTAACGAACTTGCACCGCGTCCTCATAATTCAGGGCATTTCTCGATGGATGCTTCAATTACTTCACAATTTGAACAACTAATCCGTGCAATTTTTGGATTACCTCTTGGTTCGGCAAAATTTCATTCAACAGGACATATGAAAAACCTGATTGGTGATGAAGTAAATGATTTAGAAAAATTTTACCAAAATAAAAATGCTAAAATTCATCTTTACGGCAAGCTTGAGGCAAAAGCCGGAAGAAAAATGGGGCATGTAAATATTATTAACTAAATATCAATCAAACAAAAATTTTATAATTCTATGATTAATAAAAATCTAAAAAAAGCCTTTTCCTTGATAGAACTTTCAATTGTGATTATTGTGGTTGGAATTTTGGTTGCTGGAGTTCTAGGTGCATCTAATTTGGTTGAGAAGATGCGATTGAGAACAGCAAAAGCTTTAACTGAAAGCTCAGATGTAAATGGAATCAAATCTCTTGCTTTGTGGTATGAGACCACTTCTGATTCATCTATTATTAATTCATCTGGCAATAGGAACATTGATGATGGAGATTTAATTGCAACTTTATATGATTCTAGTCCGCAGGCTAGAAGTAAAACTAATGCTACGCAGGCAACTCAAAGTAAGATGCCTAAATATAAAAAGAATATAATTAATGGATTACCAGCAATTTCCTTTGATGGCGTTGATGATTATTTAAGTTTCAGCAACATTTTGGGTTATGATATGTCAGTTTTTACTGTAATAAAAACAACAGACACAGATTCAAGTATTAATCCAACGGCACCTAGTCTTGAATCTACGTCATCTCCAATTTTATGGTCAGATATCAGCGCAGCAAATGTTAGAGATATGGCTCCTGTTGTTATTTTTAATGGTAGAGTATCTTATTGGTTTGGTGTTGGCGTTGGAACACAAAATTGTTATGGTTGGGGTTCTAAGATTATAAATGATGATGCTCCTCACATAATCAATTTTGAAAGATCTCTGAATAGTGCTTTTTCTCTTTATATTGATGGAACTCTTGATTATTATAGATCATCTTCTACCACTCCACTTTGTACTAATATTGCTAATCAAAATCCTAATGTTTTGATTGGTGCAAGTTTGGTTTCTAATAAATATTATAAAGGATATATTTCTGAAATTATTGTTTTTGAAAAGGTTTTAACCAAAGAAGAAAGAGTTGCTGTGAATAAATATTTAAGCAAAAAATACGCTATTAAAATTTCTTAATCTAATATGATAAAAAAGAATGTAATAAAATCTGCGGTAAAAAAAGTTACTAAAAAAAATGAAGTTAAATTTAACCCTAGTCAGTTAAATTTGGTGCCACAAGAATTGGGCTTTCTTGGTGTTGAAGAGAAATATTTAAAATCTCCGAAAGATGCTAAAGTTGTAGTTATTCCATTTGGACTTGAAAAATCAGTAAGTTATGGTGGAGGTACAAAAAATGGACCAAAAGCAATAATTAAAGCATCACAACAAGTTGAACTTTTTGACGAAGAATTTTGGTGCGAACCTTTCAGACAATATGGTGTTGCAACCATGAAAGCGCCAAAAATTGATTATAATTCAGTGCCAAAATCGCTGAATCAATTGGAAAAAATCACAGAGCAAGTTTTATCTGCTGGAAAATTCCCATTAATTTTGGGTGGTGAACATTCAATTACAGCAGGTTCAATTCGTCCTTTTGTGAAACGCTATCCAGACTTGGCAATTTTGCATTTTGATGCTCATGCTGATTTGCGCGATGGTTATGATGGAGAACATTATTCTCACGCTGCAGCTTTGCGCCGAGTTATGGATAACCCAATTTCAACTTTAATTTCTTGTGGAATCAGAAATATTTCTGCGGGTGAAGTTCCATATCTTGAAGCCAATAAACATAGAATTACAATTCATTTTGGAAAAGATAGAAGAAGTTGGGATGCAAAAAAAATTGTCGCTCCACTCAAAGGTCGTCCGGTTTTTGTAACTTTTGATTTAGACGGCTTTGATTCAAGTTTAATGCAAGCAACTGGAACTCCAGAACCAGGTGGTGTAATGTGGGAAGATGCCCTAGATATCATTCGTGAAGCAAGCAAAATTTCTAACATTGTGGGTGCAGATGTAGTTGAGTTAGCTCCAGTAAAACAATTGCATTCTTGTGACTTTTTGTCGGCAAAGCTTTGTTATAAAATTCTTTCTTATGCACATTTAAATCGTAAATAAATGATTAAGAAAACTTCCAAAAAATTTATAATTGAAGGAATCGAAGTAAAATTAGGTGAACGTTCTCGTATAAACATAGATATGGGAAGTATTTATGACTTTACGGATGTTAATATGCCGATTGAAGTTGTCCGTGGTAAAAATGATGGTCCTACTTTGTTCATTTGTTCTACAATTCATGGTGATGAAATTAATGGCATAGAAATTGTCAGAAAAGTTTTAAAGTCAAATTTGTTAAAAAAAATTAATGGTACATTAATTGCAATCCCAATTGTAAATATTTTTGGTTTTAATGATCGTTCGCGCTATTTGCCTGATAGACGTGATTTGAATCGTTGCTTCCCAGGATTAAAAAATGGCTCCCTCGCTTCGCAAGTTGCTTACAAGTTTATGCGTGAAGTTGTTAAACAATCAGATTATGGAATTGACCTACATACAGGTGCATTTCATCGTTGTAATTATCCTCAAATTAGAGCAAATATTGCTGATGAAAAAACCAGAAATTTGGCCAAAGCTTTTGGAGCTCCGGTTATAATTGATTCAAATCTTCGTGATGGATCTTTGCGCGAGGCGGTTGCTCAAGAAAAAATTCCAATGCTTCTTTACGAAGGAGGAGAAGCTTTAAGATTTGATGAAAACGTTATTGAAACTGGCGTTTCTGGAATCTTCAATTTCATGCGTGAAATTGGTATGATTGAATCAAAAGTTTGTCCTGTAAATAAAAAAAGAGTTTTTATTGCTCAAGCCAGTTCTTGGTTAAGGGCTCCAAAAAGTGGAATTCATAAAATCAATGCTAAATTAGGTCAGGTAGTTGAAAAAGGAGATGTTTTAGGAGAATTGAGTAATCCTTTTGGTGATAATAAAACTTTGGTTCGTGCGCATGAAAATGGAATTATCATTGGTATTTCCAAGCTGCCTTTGATAAATAAGGGAGATGCTTTATTCCATATTGCAACTTCAAGTAAGAGCAAGTTTTTTGAATCTGAAGTTGTACAATATGAAAGTTTAGAAAATGTTGATCCAATAAATCGCTAATCTTTTATCTGGTGATTTTTAGTCAAATTTTCTTTTTGCTTCTTTAATTTGTTTGCCTTTGTAAGATAAAGCAATATTTCTGTGCAAAAATTAACTAATCCAATAAACAAATCAGTTGCTTTTTATTTGGCAGACAGTTATTTTGCACGCCCCTAATTAAATTTTGTCGGAAACTTGAGTGTTTTTTCGATGTTTTTTCTTTAAATTTCTTAATTCTTTTTTAAGTAATGTCCAAAGCTTCCATAGTTGCTAAAAATTACGCTAAAGCCCTCTTTTCAGTGGCCAAAAAAGACAACGCTGTTGACAAAGTCATGGAGCAATTAGACATTTTTAAGAAAAGTTTTAGTGAAAGTTTTGCTCATGAACTGCAAAATCCTGTAATTTCTCGTCCAGATCTAGTTGAAATTATGGCTGAAATCACTAAAAAATTCTCTCTCGATGCTACGGTTTCCAACTTTTTGCTTACTTTGGCTTACAATAAAAGATTGGCAATATTTTTAGAGGTATATAAAGAATTTGTTTCTTTGGTAAAAATACAAAAAGATATTCTCTCGGCTGAAGTAATATTTGCTTCTAAAGCAGATAAATCACAGATTGACCAAATTAAATTGGCAATAGAGAAAAAATATTCAGGAAAAACAGTTGAAATAACTGAAAAGCTTGATGAAAAAATTCTTGGCGGTTTCCAAGTAAAAATCAATTCTAATATCATTGATTTAAGCTTAAAAACTCAGCTTTCTTCTTTGAAGCAAGAATTAGTAAACGATTTGTAAATTAAATAATCCAAAGCTGTTTTGTTTTGGTAAAATAATAATAATTAAAGCGCAAAATTATGGAATTTAGAGTAGAAGAATTTTCCAATATTTTAAAGAAAAAAGTAGAGAATTTCAGAACTTCTGCAGAGTTAAAAGAAATTGGTGAAGTTGTTAAAATTGGTGACGGAATCGCTAAAGTTTACGGCCTTGACAACGTACAAGCTGGCGAACTAGTAGAGTTTGAATCTGGAGTTAAAGGAATGGCGCTTAACCTTGAAGCTGACAATGTTGGTATTGTAGTTTTTGGTGATGCTCAAACAATTAAAGAAGGTTCTGATGTAAAAAGAACTGGAAAAATCGTTGAAGTTCCAGTAGGAAAAGGTCTTTTGGGTCGAGTAATTGATGCGCTTGGTAACCCAATTGATGGAAAAGGTCCTCTTACAGATGTTGAATACCGTCGTGTTGAAATTAAAGCTCCTGGAATTATTGCTCGTCAATCAGTTGGTGAGCCAATGCAAACAGGCATTAAAGCTGTTGATAGTCTGATTCCAATTGGACGTGGACAAAGAGAATTAATCATTGGAGATCGTCAAACTGGTAAAACAGCGATCGTTTTGGATACTTTCATCAACCAAGCTAAAGCTCATGAAGAAAATGATGAAAAGAAAAAGCTTTACTGTATTTATGTTGCAATCGGTCAAAAACGCTCAACTATAGCTCAAATAGTTAAAACTTTGGAAGATGCTGGTGCAATGAAGTATTCAATCGTTGTTTCTGCAACTGCTTCTGAAAGTGCAGCTTTACAATTCTTTGCTCCATACACTGGCTGTACAGCTGGTGAATTTTTCCGTGATAATGGAATGCACGCACTTGTAGCTTATGATGATTTGTCTAAACATGCGGTTGCGTATCGTGAGATGTCTTTACTGCTTCGTCGTCCACCGGGACGTGAAGCTTACCCTGGCGACGTATTTTACGTTCACTCAAGATTACTTGAAAGAGCTGCAAAAATGTCTGATGCAATGGGTGGTGGCTCATTAACTGCGCTTCCAATAATTGAAACACAAGCTGGTGACGTTTCTGCTTATATTCCAACCAACGTAATTTCAATTACTGACGGACAAATTTTCTTAGAAACAGAACTTTTTTATAAAGGCATAAAACCAGCTGTTAACGTTGGTTTGTCAGTATCTCGTGTAGGTTCTGCTGCTCAAACTAAAGCAATGAAACAAGTTGCGGGAACAATTAAGCTTGATTTGGCTCAATTCCGTGAACTTGAAGCTTTTGCACAATTTGGTTCTGACTTAGACGTGGCAACTCAAAAATTGCTTGATAAAGGTCGTAAATTAACTGAATTGTTAAAGCAAAACCAGTATTCACCTCTTGGATTTGAAGAACAAGTTGCTTCTATTTATGTTGGTGTAAAAGGTTATTTGGACAAAGTTCCGGCTAAAGAAGTTGTGAAGTTTGAACAAGAATTCTTGCGTAAATTAAGAACTCAATATCCTGATATTCTAGATTCAATTAAGCAGCAACAAAAAATTTCTGAAGAAGTTGAAGCTAAATTGAAAAAAGCAATTGAAGAATTTTTGTCAATTTTTTTAAACCATGCTCCTTCAAACCACTTTGATCATGCTGGACTTGAAGATAGATTAACTCATGAGAAAAAATAGTCATAAAAAAATATGGCAAATTTAAAGACTCTAAAAACCAGAATTAAATCGGTTAAATCAACGCAAAAAATGACTAAAGCCATGAAAATGGTTGCAGCATCGCGTTTGAAAAAAGCTAAACATGCAGTTGAGGCATCACGACCTTTTGCTGAAAAAATTGAAGAAATGGTTTCAAACTTAGCTTCAAATATTTCTGTTAAAGGAAATTTCAGTGAGAAGTTTCCGCTTCTAACTGGAAAAGGCAAAAACTCAACTCACCTAATAGTTGTTTTGTCTTCTGATCGTGGACTTTGTGGTGGTTTGAATAGCTCTACTGTTAAGTTTGCTAAAACTCATATTCATGGTTTGATTTCGCAAGGAAAAGAAGTAAAGATAATATGTGTTGGTAAAAAAGCTTATGAACAGCTTAAATCATCATATAGCAAAAAAATGATTGATCAAATCTTTGGTATCTTTAGAGGTGTAATTGAATACCAAAATGCCGAAGAAATTGCTAATAAGCTGGTTAAGTTATATGACGAAAATCAGTTTGACGTTTGCGAAGTTATCTACAGTAAGTTCAAGTCTGCTATTGCTCAGGAACAAGTTCTTAAACAACTGATCCCAGCACAAATTCACTATGAAGCGAAAGACCAAAATTTTGATTCTCCTGTAAAATACGAGCCAAGTGAAGAAGAGATTTTACATGATTTGTTGCCTAAAAACATTGCAATCCAAATCTACAATGAGCTTCTTGAAAATAGTGCCTCAGAGCAAGGTGCAAGAATGGCTGCGATGGAAGCTGCTAGTAACAATGCTGGTAAAATGATTAAAAATTTGACACTAGTTTACAATAGAACTAGACAGGCAAATATTACAAAAGAACTGATTGACATTATCTCTGGTGCTAACACGGTGTAATGTTTCTTAAATCTTGGCGGATTTATTGATTGATAGTATTTTTATAAATAGTGTGATAGTCACGTTGCTTAGAAAATATTTTTACCAATCACATAAATTCGCCTTTATTTTTTTTACCACCTTTTTTAGGTTTCTTATTAAGAAAATCCCTACGTTTGATAAGTTTTAAAAGATGATTTAATGACGATAAATTTTTCTCAGGATAATTATTGGATAAATGTTGAAAAGCCAGTTGGATATTCTTCTGCTAAGGTTGTTGCAATAGTAAAGAGAATTACTGCTGCAAAAAAAGTTGGTCATGGAGGAACTTTAGATCCTTTTGCTGAAGGTGTGCTTCCAGTGGCTATAAATAAAGCTACAAAAACTTGTCAGCACATTATGGATGCTAAAAAGCGATACTTTTTCCGTATTACTTGGGGTGAGTTTCGAGATACAGATGATATTGAGGGAAAAGTTGAGGAAACTAGCAATTTAAGACCAACTAATGATCAAATAATCGCAATTTTGCCATTTTTTATTGGTAAAATTAAACAAACTCCTTCCCGTTTTTCAGCACTAAAAATTGATGGTAAAAGAGCTTATGAGCTGGCTAGAAAAGAAATTGATTTTGAAATAAAACAACGTGAGGTTGAAATTTCTTTTATAAAAATGCTTGCCAATAATTCTCAATATGGTGATTTTGAGGTTGAGTGTTCGAAAGGTACATATGTAAGATCTATAGTGCGTGATCTATGCAAAAAAATGGCAATTTGTGGTTATGTATCACAGCTTAAAAGATTAGAAGTTGGAAAATTTAATTACAAAAAAATAATTTCACTTGCTAAGTTAAAAAGGCTAGTTAATTATGGCGGAAGTTTTTTTGATGGCTCGCTGCTTTCTTTGCACGATGTCTTGGATTTCATGGTTGAAATAAAGCTAGATGATCTAGATGCCTCTAGGTTCAGAAATGGTCAGATTGTCACAATAAATAATGTTTCGGACTGTTCATCTTCAAATTTAAATCATAATTCTGATGACTTTGTTTCAAAGGCAAGGGTTGTCAATAATGGTATATTAGTGGGATTGGGTGAGTTTGGTAAAAACTTGCTTAAGCCGATTAATGTTTTTTAAAGTTAACGCAATTAAGGAAAAAAGGATGTCAATTCTTACAAAATCAAAAAAAGAAGTTGTAAAAGCATTTGCCCAAAAAAGTGCTAAAGGAAAATTAGATACTGGTTCACCGGAAGTTCAATGCGCAGTTTTAACTAAACAAATTAATAATTTAACTGAGCACCTTAAGGTTCATAAAAGTGATTTTTCTTCTAGAAGAGGCTTATTGATTCTTGTTAGTAGAAGAAGAAGTCTATTAGACTACTTAAAATCTAAGTCAGTTGAGCGTTACGAAGACTTGATCAAAAAATTAGAAATCAGAAAATAATTATTATCTTACCCTAATAAATCTATTTTAGAGATTCCAAACCATCTTACTTTTCGCTCTGCGCAAGAAATTTGTTTTGTGATCATTAGGTTAAGTAATAGAGTAATATAATGTTATTAGTAGCCTGTCATTCAAAATACAGGTATAATTTAATAAAAGATGAAAAATGTTTAATATTGTAAAAAAAGAAATAAATTGGAATGGAAAAATTTTGTCGCTAGAAACTGGAAAAATTGCACGTCAAGCTAGTGGTTCAGTTATTGCAAAAATGGGAAATACAACTGTTCTTTGCGCTGTTACTGTTGCAAGCAAAGCAGCTGAAGGAGTTGATTTTTTTCCACTCACAGTCAATTACCTAGAAAAATCATACGCTGCTGGAAAAATTCCTGGTGGTTTCTTCAAAAGAGAAGCAAAACCAAGTGACGCAGCAACTCTTACTTCAAGGCTTATTGATCGCCCAATTAGACCAATGTTTCCTGAAAATTTCTACAACGAAGTAAATGTTGTTTGTACTGTTTTGTCTTATGATCCAACCTGCACTCCTGATATTGTTTCTTTAGTTGGTGCTTCTGCTGCTCTAGCGATTTCTGAAGCTCCTCTATTAGAGGCTGTTGCAGGAATCAGAGTCGGTTTAATTAATGGCCAATTTGTTACTAATCCAAGTAACGAAGAAACTAAAAATAGTACTTTAGACCTAGTAGTTGCTGGAACAAGATCTTCTGTATTGATGGTTGAGTCAGAAGCAAAAGAACTTTCAGAATCTCAAATGCTTGAAGCACTTAACTTTGCTCATCAACAATTCCAGCCAGTAATTGATCTAATTAATGAATTTGCTTCAGTTGCAGGTAAGAAAAAAATTGAAGTAGTAAAGCAAGATAACTCTGCTTTAGAAAAAGAAATGACTGACTTTATTGGTAGTAGATTAATCGCTGCTTTCAAAAAGACAGCAAAACAAGAAAGAGCTAGTGATCTTGAACAAATCAAATCTGATTTGGAAGCTAAATTTATAAATGAAGAAGCTGGTATTTCTAAAAACAAAATTTCCTCAATTTTTAAGAAATTAGAGAAAGATATCGTTCGTAACGATATTCTGAAAAACTCTTCTAGAATTGATGGACGTAGACCAGATCAAATCAGACCTATTGAAATTGAAGTTGGTATTTTACCACAAGTTCACGGTTCTGCATTATTTACTCGTGGAGAAACACAAGCTTTAGTTGTTACAACTTTAGGTTCAAATAAAGATGAGCAAATGGTTGAGGGTTTTGATGGAATAAGCAAAGAAACTTTCATGTTACATTATAATTTTCCTCCTTATTCTGTTGGTGAAACTGGCCAGTTAAAATCTCCAGGAAGAAGAGAAATTGGTCATGGCAAATTGGCATGGCGTGCATTAAATCCAGTTTTCCCAAATAACAATGAAGCTTTTACTTATGTAACAAGAGTTGTTTCTGAGATCACTGAGTCAAATGGTTCTTCATCAATGGCTTCTGTTTGCGGTGGTTCATTGTCTTTAATGGATGCTGGTGTTCCAATTTTTGCCCCAGTTTCTGGAATTGCCATGGGATTAATTAAAGAAGGAAACGATTATGTTGTTCTTTCTGATATAATGGGTGATGAAGATCATCTAGGAGATATGGATTTCAAAGTTGCTGGAACAGCAAAGGGTATTACTTCTTTACAGATGGATATCAAAATCAATGGTATCAATGCTGAAATCATGCAGAAAGCTCTTGAGCAAGCTCATGGTGGAAGAATGCATATTTTGGATAAAATGGTTGCCGTTATTGCGGCTCCAAGATCGGAATTAAATTCAAATGTTCCAAAAGTTGAAATTATGAATATTCCACCAAAAAAGATCCGTGAAGTTATTGGTTCTCGTGGTAGAGTAATTAAAGAAATCTGCGCTGTAGCTGGTGTTGTTATGGATGTTGAAGACGACGGAACAGTAAAAATCAGCTCTAATAGCAATGATGCAATCAAGAAAGCAACTGCAATGGTTAATGAAATTATTTTCGAACCAGAAGTTGGTGATATTTATGAAGGACCAGTGGTAAAAGTAATCGATGCTGGTGCTTTTGTAAGTATTTCTAACAATCGTGATGGCTTCGTTCATATTTCTGAGCTTGCTGAGTACCGTGTTGATTTCGTTGAAGACGTTATTAATGAGGGCGATATTGTTAAAGTTAAAGTTATCGGTTTTGACAAAAAAGGTCGTCCAAAATTAAGCTATCGTTGTGTTGATCAAAAAACAGGGGAAGATATTTCAGATACATTAGCAGTTCGTCCTCAAATAGATGATCGTGATGATCGTTCTGACAGAAGGGATCGTGATGATCGCAGAGATCGTGATGATCGTGGCGACAGAAGAGGAGACCGTAGAGACAGAGATGATCGTTCTGACAGAAGGGATCGTGATGATCGTGGTGAACCTAAAAAACGTCGTGGTTTTTTTGGTTAGACTTTTTCTTTCAAGATAAATAAAATTGCCTCTGTGGTTTTAAAAATCACAGAGGTTTTTTTATATGTAAAATTTTCTTTGTTGCTTCGCTCTTGGCAATGACAAGATAGAATTATTTTTTTCAAGAAATTAACAATATGGCTATTTCTCAAAACGAATTAGAAAAACTTCTTAAGGAAAATTTTCCAAATGCACAAATAAAAGTGGTTGCTTTGGTTGATGATGGTGATCATTATAGTGTAGAAATAATTGACAAAATTTTTGCTGGAAAAACAAGAGTTCAGCAACATAAAATAGTCAATGAAGCCCTTAAAGAAATTTTGGGTGGCAAACTCCATGCTATGCAGCTTAAAACTGGTTCTATCTAGCTAAGTAGTTTTAAAATATTAACATGAGTTCTTAGGGTATTACAAATAAAATGCTTTGTGATTCCGTGCTTCTCGTAATAAATAGTAAAATATGTCAGAAATTTTAAACACAATTCAAGAGACGATTTCTAGTAATGATGTAGTTCTTTACATGAAAGGTTCAAAAGATTTTCCTCAATGTGGATTTTCTGCTGCAGTTGCGCATGTTTTAAAAAATCTAAATGTTGATTTTTTTGATGTTGATGTTTTGCGTGATCCAGAGGTTAGACAAGGAATCAAAGAGTTCTCTGATTGGCCAACAATTCCTCAACTTTATGTTAAAGGAGAATTCATTGGTGGTTGTGATATTGTGCGTGAGATGTTCCAATCAGGTGAATTACAACAACTATTAAAAGAAAAAGGAATTACTTAGCATGACTGATTTTGCTATTGAAATAAATAACCTAAGCAAAACCTATCAAAAAACTTCTAAATCTTCTGCTAAGCAGGCTCTGGGTTCAATTAATTTGAAAATTAAGAAGGGTTCATTCTTTGGCCTTCTAGGGCCAAATGGAGCTGGAAAGTCGACGATAATTAATATTCTTGCTGGTCTTGTAAATAAAACTTCAGGAGAAGTTAGAATTTGTGGTATTGATATCGATAAAAATCAGCAGAAAAGTAAGTTTAAAATTGGTATTGTTCCACAAGAGTTAATTATTGATCCATTCTTTAATGTTAGAGAGACTTTGGAAATTTATGCTGGTTATTATGGAATAAAAAAATCACAAAGAAGAACAGACGAAATAATTGAAGCTTTGGGATTAAAAGATAAAGCAAAATCAGCTCCAAGAAGTTTATCTGGCGGAATGCGTAGAAGACTTTTGGTTGCAAAAGCTTTGGTTCATAGTCCAGAAATTTTGGTTCTTGACGAGCCAACAGCGGGCGTTGATGTTGAGCTGAGAAACCAGTTATGGAATTATGTTAAAAACCTAAATCAGCAAGGAACTACAATTCTTCTTACAACTCATTACTTAGAAGAAGCGGAAGAGTTATGTGATGAAATCGCAATCATTAATCATGGATCAGTTATTGCCTGCGATAAAAAAAGCAATTTGATGAAATTAATGAATAAAAAAGAATTAATAATTAGTTGTGATGATTCTGTTGAAGTATCCAGAATATTGAGCGAATTTAAAACAAAAACTTTAGCAGATGATAGACTTTCAATTACTTATGATCCAGAAAAAGTTGCTGTAGATAAAATTTTGCTCGTTCTTGCAAATAACAAAGTCCAAATAAAAGATATTTCAACAAGTCAGCCTGATTTAGAAGAGATATTTAAACATCTAGTTAGTAGTAAAATATAGTTTTTGGTCATTTTAATTACAGAATATTGTTTAAGTGGAAAAATTCTTAAAAAGTGAAATAAACTCTAAATAAAATGAAAAATCTTATCAGCATAGATCAATTAAGCGTTGAAGACATTAATCAAATTCACATTGAAGCAGAAAATTTTTTTACAAAATCTGTAAATGATGAAAGCCTGAAAAACAAAATACTGGTCAATTTTTTCTTTGAAAATTCTACTCGTACCAGAATGTCTTTTGAAATTGCTGCCAAAAGACTGGGAGCTAAGGTTTCTAATATTGATATATCTCTTTCTTCTCTAAAAAAAGGCGAATCAATTATTGATACTGCAAAAACAATAAATGCTATGAAACCTGACTTTGTAGCAATTAGACATAATTCTAGTGGTATTTTAAATATTCTAAAAGAGCACATTTCTGCAGTAATAATAAATGCGGGCGATGGTACAAATGAACATCCAAGCCAGGCTTTGCTTGATTCTTTTGTAATTCGTCAACATAAAAAAAATTTGCAAGGATTGAAGATTGCAATTTGTGGCGATGTTTTACACTCAAGAGTTGCTCGTTCTAATATTAAGCTTTTAAATAAGTTTGGTTGTGAAATTAGAGTTATTATGCTTTCAACCCTTATTCCAAAAGACTATAAATTATGGATGAAAGAAAAATGGAATATCGAAGTTTTTGAGTCTTTAGAAAATGGCATTAAAGATGTTGATGTTGTCATGATGCTTAGAATTCAGCAAGAAAGGATGCTGGGATGTTATATTCCATCACTTTCTGAATATTTTAAATTATTTGGTCTTACTCATGAAAAGTTAAAATTTGCAAAACAAGATGTAATTGTTTTGCATCCTGGACCAATTAATCGTGAAGTTGAAATTTCTTCTGCTTTAGCTGATGATGAGAAAATCAGTCTAATTTTAGAGCAAGTTGAAGCAGGTGTTGCGGTTAGACAAGCTCTGTTAAAATTCTTGTTTAATTAATTTATCAAGTTGGTAATAACACTTATATTTTAATTAGTTGTTCAAATTTTCTCCTCCAATTTTGTTGTTTTAAAAAACACATTATTTTCTTGCGAAAAATCTCTTTTTATTTGGAATAAAGTCCAATCAGATTGTCATTTTTTTTCTGATTAAATTTTTAGATTTTCTTGTTAAAATAATCTTCTTTGTCAATCATTGGCTGACAAGGATTCGTAAAGGTTTAAATTTTTTTGTTTTTTTTAATAAAACTTTTTGTTTACAAATAAAAAATTAAAATTACTTTGCGCCCTCTTTTTAAAAAAATTGTCCAAGAAAAACCGAAGAAGAAAATTGTTCAAAATCGCGCCCATCTTGGTCATATAATTACAATCTAATTACAATTTTTATTAGGTAATTTTGCCTAATTTTTTCAGGAGCGACATAAATGGAACCAGAGCAAGAATATGATCAGAGAGTGAATGAAAAAGTTCACTATTTAAATTTTAATAAGAAAAATAAAAAAGAATCTGACAATTCTTTGGTTGATTTCTCAAAAGACAGTTACACTGACATTTTAAGTGAAGTTTCTAAATTAAAGCCTTCCCTTCCTGTTTATTTTATACGTCCAAATTCAATTAAAAAAGCAGTGCAATTTTTCTTGCAAAATTTCTTAGCACCGAAGTTTGCAACAAAAGTCTTGTATGCCGTAAAAAGTAATCCTGATGTTGTGGTTTTGAAACATCTTTATGATTCTGGAATTAGAAATTTTGATGTTGCCTCAATTGCTGAAATAAATTTGATTCATGATCTTTTCGGTTTAAATGCTAAAATGCATTTCATGCACCCTATAAAATCTCGTGAAGCAATTTTTGAAGCATATTTCAAATATGGAATTCGTGACTTTGCTCTTGATTCTGCTGATGAGTTGAAGAAAATTCTGGAAGTTACCAATAATGCTAAAGATCTTGGGTTGCACGTTCGTCTTGCAATTCCTAACTCTCATGCTGCTATGGATTTATCCGGTAAGTTTGGAATATTGCCAAGTGAGTCTGTTTCTTTGATCAGAAAAGTTAGAGCTAATGCGAAGTACTTTGGTATTTGCTTTCATGTTGGTTCTCAATGCATGGATCCTATCGAGTATCGTAATGCTTTATTGATTGCTAAAGAAGTTTTAGAGCAAGCCAAAGTTAAGGCTGATGTTATTGATGTTGGAGGAGGTTTTCCCTCAAGTTACCCAGGCATGACTCCACCAAATTTGATCTCTTATTTTGATGAAATTTTTGACACTTTAAGTCAACTAAAGTTAGATGAAAATTGTTGTATTTGGTGTGAACCAGGAAGAGCTCTTGTAGCTGAAGCTGGTTCTTTGCTTGTCCGTGTGGAAGCAAAGAAAAAAGCTATGCTTTATTTAAATGACGGTACTTATGGTGGTTTATTTGATGCTGGTTTCCCAGGTTTCATTTATCCAGTTAAAGCAATAAGAATTCAGGGTAAGGAATTGTTGTCACAAAAATCTATTCCTTTTGGTTTCTATGGTCCAACTTGTGATTCTCTTGATTCAATGAAGGGACCTTTCTATTTGCCTGAAAATATTGCTGAAGGTGATTATATTGAAATTGGTCAATTAGGTGCCTATAGCAGAAGTATTAGAACTGAATTTAATGGTTTTAACCAAAACTTGCAAATTGAAGTTTCTGATGAACCTTTGGTTTCTATGTATAATGAAGAAATCAAAGAAATAAAAGAAGCTGAAATTTCCGCCTCTTAAAATTTCCTAAAAAACTTAACTCAAATTATTTTAAAAGATAATGGCTACTAAAAAAGTTACTAAAAAAGACCTGCTTAAAAGACAAGTTAAGCATATTGATATTACTTCATTTGATGCTCGTCCAATTATTGATCAAATGGATCATATGTCTTTCACTTCGCGTGACTTGGCAAGAGCAACAGAAATTTTTAACAATATGTTAAAAGATACTTCTTGTTCAACTATTCTTACTCTTGCTGGCTCTACTTCTGCAGGTGGATGCATGAAAGTTTATGCCGACATGATTAAATTTGGTATGATTGATGCAATAGTTGCTACTGGAGCCTCAATTGTTGATATGGATTTCTTCGAAGCTTTGGGTTTCAAGCATTATCAAGGAACTCCTTTTATTGATGACAAGTTTTTGCGTGATAATTATATCGATAGAATTTACGATACTTACATTGATGAAGAAAATTTACAACATTGCGATCACACAATCTATAAAATTGCTAACAGTCTTGAACCAAGACCTTATTCTTCTCGTGAGTTTATTTGGGAAATGGGCAAATATTTGAAAAAACACGCTAAGAAAAAAGAATCATTGATTGAACTTGCTTACGATCATAACGTTCCAATTTTCTGTCCAGCTTTTACTGACTCTTCAGCTGGTTTTGGTTTGGTATTACACCAAGTTAAAAATCCTAAAAAACACATGACTATTGATTCGATTGCTGACTTCAGAGAGCTAACAGATATTAAAATCAAAGCTGGGACTACAGGTTTGTTAATGGTTGGTGGTGGTGTTCCAAAAAATTTCGTACAAGATACAGTTGTGTGTGCTGAAATTTTAGGAAAAGAAGTTGATATGCACAAATATGCTGTTCAAATTACAGTTGCTGATTCTCGTGATGGTGCTTGTTCATCTTCAACTTTAAAAGAAGCTTGTTCTTGGGGAAAAGTTGATACTGCTTTTGAACAAATGGTTTACGCTGAAGCAACCTCGGTTATTCCTCTTTTGGTTTCAGATGCCTATCACAGAGGATACTGGAAAAAAAGAAAAAGAAGAAATTTTGCTAAACTTTTTAAATAATTCTGAAAGTTGCTGTAGTTCTTTCATTTTTAGGAGCGAAAGAATTAGAGAAAGTTAGTTTTTTCTTTTATTCTTACGCTTCTTCAATTTGACAAAACAAATATAAACAAATGTAAAACTTAAATTAAAATGTTAGGACAAAAATCAATATCAAAGATTCTAGTTTTACATATAATTGCTGTTCTTTTTGTTATTGTTAATGTCTCAGATATTGAAATTAGTGGTTTTTCAGATGTTATTCCTCTTTTTGATTTGATGTTGGTCTTTTATTTTGCGGTATTTAGAAATGTTTTTTCCTTGTGGTTTGTTTTTTTGATTGGAATTTGGGGAGATGCTTTAAATGGTGATCTAATTGGTGTTACACCATTTTGTTATTTAATTTTAGTAAGATTTTTTGCTAGCCTCAATTATAGACTAATAATTAGAGAAAACTTTCAACAAATTATACAGCAATTTGCTTTTTTCTGCTTCTTATTTTTACTAATTAAATGGTCAATTCTTTCAATTCTTAATGGAACAATTTATAGTATAGGCAATGCTGCTGTACAGATGGTTTTATCTTCAGTTTTTTATGTTGTTATGCATCAATTCTTTGATTATCTAAGTGAAAAATTATTAGGTTCGAACTAGACATTTTTAATAAAATTTGATTAATATCTAATTTAGAAAAATTTCCAAAAATTTAATAATTTCACAAAAGATTAAAACAGATAAAGATTAAAAAGAAATGCTTCGGGATATTCGTAAAAATAAAATTTTCAACCGCCGTACTTTCTTTGTTGGAGCTGCGCAAACCACTCTTACTGCTGCTTTGGTTGCAAGACTTAGTTATTTGCAACTAATAAAACACGAAGAATATTCAATTCAATCAGATAGCAATAGAATCAAACCAATGATTAATCCAGCACCACGTGGCACTGTATTTGATCGTTTTGGTGTTCCTCTTACAAGAAATAAGAATAACTATCGCTTGTTACTTTATGTTGAGAATAGAGCAAATATTGAAAGTTTAATTGATAAATTATCAGAAATTCTTGATTTAACTGTTCAAAATAAAGAAGTTTTCTTTTCAAAAGTTAAAAACTCTCGTCGCAAAAGTATCATATCTCTTATGGATAATTTATCTTGGGACGATCTAGCAAGAGTTGAGAGCAACATTCACTTGCTGCCAGGAATTTCGATTGAAAGCGGTATTATTAGATACTATCCATACCCTGCTGAAACTGCTCATTTCTTAGGTTACGTTTCACTTCCAAGTGAAAAAGAAATTGACAGCAATGAACAAAATTTATTCATGCATCCAGATTTTCGTATTGGAAAGTCGGGTATTGAAAGATCATTTGATCAAGCATTGCGAGGAAAGTACGGAGTAAAATACGTAGAAGTAAATGCACATGAAATACCAATTCGCACATTATCAATGAAGCAAGCAGTTGAAGGAGCAAGATTGCATTTAACAATTGATTTGCGTTTACAAAAATATACAACCAACAGAATTAAAGATGATGTAGCCTCTGTTGTTTTGATGAATGTGAAAACTGGTGAAATTCTATCTTATTCATCATCTCCTGCTTTTAACCCAAACAATTTTGTAGAAGGAGTTTTAAAAGAATATTGGGATGAATTAAATTCAGATCCAAGAAAGCCTTTAAACAATAAACCAATTGCGGCACTTTATCCTCCTGGCTCAACTTTTAAGTTGATGGTTGCTTTGGCTGCTCTTGAAGCGGGAGTAAGTCGTAACACTAAGGTTCACTGTAATGGTCGGTTTCAATTTGGAAAAAGGGCTTTTCACTGTTGGAGAAAAGAAGGGCATGGAACTTTAGATATGGTTGATGCAATTAAACACTCTTGTAACACATATTTCTTTACAATAGGTAACCAAATTGGTTATGAAAAATTTACTGATATGGCTAGAAGATTTGGTTACGGTGATAGATTTGATATCAGTTTATATGGTTCTAAAGCTGGAAATGTTCCATCTGATGAGTGGAAAAGAAAAGTCTTTCGTGAACCTTGGGTTGGTGGAGATACTTTAAATACTGCAATTGGTCAGGGTTTTGTTTTAGCAACACCTTTACAAATGGCAACAATAACTTCAAGAATTGCTAATGGTGGAGTTCCAATAAAACCTTATTTGGTTAGAAATCAAAATATCTTCAAACAATATGACGATTTAAAAGACAAGCCTGTAGTAAGCAAAGATTACTTAGATTTAATAAGAGAGGGTATGAATAGGGTTATGAATGAAGCTGGTGGAACTGCTTATTCAAAAAGAATTGATCAAAAAGGTTTTGAAATGGCTGGAAAAACAGGAACTTCACAAGTTGTTTCTAAAAGAGAAGATGAAATGAGTAGTGCAGAAAAAGCAGTTAATGCTAATCAGAATCACGCAATTTTTGTTGGTTTTGCGCCCGTACATGACCCAAAATATGCAGTATCAGTTGTTGTTGAACACGGAAAAAGTGGTTCGGCAGCAGCTGCTCCAATTGGTCGAGATGTTTTGTTAGAAGCTCAAATGTTGAACAAAAGCAAGTTTTTCGGTAATTAGTTAATAGTTCTAAACTATGGTAAGTATTTTCTAATGCACAATTTAATTCTTTTCAAGCTGTTATCATGAGCGAAAGCGAAGGATCTCAGGAGTTTAGGCTCTAAATTTAAATTATGATATCCTTCGCTTTCGCTCATGATAACAGTCTTTTTGTGTTTAATGGCACATAATTCACAATTTTTTTTAAAATCTTCTCTTGAGAATTAAGTTAAAAGCTATTATTTTGCCGCTCCTCTTATAAGATTACTGAGAAAATAGTTCGCAAAATCTTAAAATATTAAATCCAGATTTATCACTTATGTCAAATAAAGGAAAAATTACTCAAGTTATTTCTGCTGTAGTTGATGTGGAATTTGAAAACGGTCAAATGCCAGCAATTTATAACGCTTTAGAATGCGTTAACAATGGTAAAAAATTAATTTTAGAAGTTGCTCTTCACGTTGGTGAAAGAACAGTCAGAACAATTGCTATGGATTCTACCGATGGTTTGACCCGTGGACTAGAAGTTGTTGATACTGGTAAGCCGATTTCTGTTCCAGTTGGTGAGGCAACTTTGGGTCGTATTATGAACGTAATTGGTGAACCAATTGACGAAAAAGGTATTATTGAATCTAAAGAATTATTTCCAATTCATGCGCCTGCACCTGAACTTGTTGACCAAGCAACTGAAACTGAGATTTTGGTAACAGGAATTAAAGTTATAGACCTATTGGCTCCTTATGCTAAAGGTGGTAAAATTGGTCTTTTCGGTGGTGCTGGTGTTGGTAAAACTGTATTGATTATGGAATTAATTAACAACGTTGCCAAAGCTCACTCTGGTTACTCAGTATTTGCTGGTGTTGGTGAAAGAACTCGTGAAGGAAACGATCTTTACCACGAAATGATGGATTCTGGTGTTATCGATATTAACAACTTAAAAAATTCAAAGGTTGCTCTTGTTTACGGTCAAATGAATGAACCACCAGGAGCGCGTGCTCGTGTTGCTTTGACTGGTCTTACTCAAGCTGAATATTTTCGTGATAAAGAAGGACGTGACGTTCTTTTTTTCGTAGATAATGTTTTCCGTTTCACTCAAGCTGGTTCAGAAGTATCTGCGCTTTTAGGTCGTATTCCTTCAGCTGTAGGTTATCAGCCAACTCTTGCAACAGAAATGGGTGCAATGCAAGAACGTATTACTTCAACTAAAAACGGTTCAATAACTTCAGTTCAAGCAATTTACGTTCCTGCAGACGATTTGACTGACCCTGCTCCTGCTACTTCATTCTCACATTTGGATGCTACAACTGTATTGTCGCGTCAGATTGCTGAGATTGGTATCTATCCAGCTGTTGACCCTCTTGATTCAACTTCAAGAATTTTAGACCCAAGAATCGTTGGTCAAGAGCATTACGAAGTTGCTCGCGAAGTGCAAAAAATTCTTCAAGCTTATAAGTCATTACAAGATATTATTGCAATTCTTGGTATGGACGAGCTTTCTGAAGAAGACAAATTAACAGTTGCTCGTGCAAGAAAAATCCAACGTTTCTTGTCTCAACCTTTCCACGTAGCTGAAGTATTTACTGGTGCTCCTGGTAAATGGGTTGCTCTAAAAGATACAATTAATAGCTTCAAAGAAATTTGTTCAGGTAAATATGATCATCTTCCAGAAGCTGCTTTTTACATGGTTGGTGGAATTGATGAAGCAATCGCTAAAGGTGAAAAGCTTTTAAAAGAATCTAAATAGATTTATTTGTTATATTGAAGCGAAGAGTCACTAATAGAAGTTCTTCGCTTCTTTTGAAATGACAAAAAAATGTTCAATAAAATTAACTAGTAAATAATGTCAACATTAAATATTGAAATCATTTCTGTAGAAGGTATCACTTTTAAAGGTGAATGTGCTATGGCTGTTGTTCCTTCAATTGAGGGTGATTTAGGTATTATGCAAAATCATGAAGCTGTTATTGCTAAGTTAAAAGCAGGTCACATAACAATTTATGACAACTCACAAAATGTTGTTAAACAAATTGAAATTGCAGGCGGTTTTGCAGAAATGTCTGGCGCTGGTAAGTTAATCGTTTTAATTGACTAAATTTTAATTTTAATGGTAGGTTTTTCTTGCAATGCTGAATTTTGCCACTCTTGATAAAAAGAATTCATAGAAACACTTTCCACATATTCTGCTAAGTCTTCTATTTCAACCCCATAAGAAATAAATCTGCTTACAACTGGTGCAAAAAATGCATCAGCTGCACTAAAATCTCCAAATAAGAAATTACCTTTAGATTTATTAAAACATATCTTCCAAATCTCTAAAATACGTTTTATTTCTTTTTGAGTTTCAAATGTTGGTTCCTTTTCAGTTTTTAATTTCATATCCATTGGAAATTCATTTCTTAAATTAACAAAACCGGAATGCATTTCAGCACAAATAGATTGTGCAAAATGTCGTATTTCTTTGTTTTTTGGAAAAAGATTGGCTTCAGGAAATGTCTCTTCTAAATATAGAGCAATTGCTAGGGAGTCCCAAATTTTTAAATTATTATGAATTAGACAGGGAATTTTGCCTGATGGCGAAATTTTAAGTATATTTTCTTTGGTTTGATTTGTGCGCAGAGTTATTAGAATTTCTTCAAAATCAATTCCAACTTTTTTAAGGCAAAGCCAAGCACGCATGCTCCAAGAAGAGTAATTTTTATTGCCAATGTAAAGTTTTGTTTGCTTCATATTTGAAATTTGTTTTAAAAGTTTCTAAATTATTGTGTTAAGTATTTATCAATTTTTTTAATTTAAAAATAAATTTACATGTCGATGGATAGCCTATATTGATGAGTCAATTTATATGGATAATGTAATTACTAAACCTACTTCTTCTTTGGTGGAACAAAGTTTCAATTCATACATAGCTTTCAAACAAGATGGTGGCATTTTATCAACAAATGGTGATGTTTTTGGTGTTGGTTGGTATTATGATAAAACTGAACCTGGTTTATTCAAGGACTCTGAACCAGCTTGGACGAATGAGAATTTACATGAAATTTGTTCTCATGTTAAAGCTAAAATTTTTATGGCTCATGTTCGTGCAGCTTAGACTGGTTTTGTTCAAAGAACTAATGTCCATCCTTTTAAGTATAAGAATTGGCTTTTTCAACATAATGGATTTATATTGGGAATTTTGATTTAATCCGTCGTGATTTACATGCAAAGTTAAGTCATGACCAATATAATTTGATTAGAGGCACAACTGATAGCGAAGTAATTTTTAGATTAGCTATTAGTTTTGGTTTAATGGAGAATCCCAAAGAGGCAATTGAAGAAACTATTTTATTTATCAAGAAAACTTGTAAGAAAAATAAGATTGATCCTCAAATTACAATGTCTTGTGCTTTAAGTGATGGAGATGCAATTTACACAATTCGCTATTCAATAACTCAAAAACCAAGCAGTCAGTTTTATTCTAAACAAGAAGATTGTTTGCAAGATATTGGAGACAATCAAACAATTATTCCAAATAATAGCATTATCATTGTTTCAGAGCCCCTTGATCACAACAGTAAGTTATGGAAAGAAATGCCAATTAATTTTTTTCTACCATTAGAAATGGCGTGGTCAATATTGAGAAATTGAAGGTGGGGAAGTAAATAGATTTCACAATATAATTTATCAGTCCTGCTTTATGTCCCAGCATCTTTGTCTGCTAAAATATTTATCTATACCAAAACATAAATCTATACTCCCATTAAAGCCATATCTAAACATTCATTAAAATTCTCAAATTTGTTTCTAATTTTCTTAACTGTATTTTTTACATGGCCCCATTTTTGCTCAATTGGAT
>JACCEA011411485.1_pt1 | contig 66894 bp, 93 predicted proteins | sample 7449851 | NCBI WGS metagenome assembly JACCEA01 (sample SAMN15323453, study PRJNA562643) | freshwater metagenome | isolation source: river surface water | place: USA:Blue River Watershed | collected 2017-08-18 | reverse complement strand
CCTTTTTTTATTATCTTTGTCATTATGATAAATTCCGTACGAAATACTGTCCTAAATATTATCAATAAGGATAATAATGGGTTTATTACGCCAGAAGAATTCAACAGCTTTGCAAAGCAAGCTCAGTTAGAATTGTTCCAACAATACTTCTTTGACTTTCAGCAGGCTAAGATAAAAGATATGAAGGGTATGGAGACCAGTGGGTACTCCGATATCACTAAGCAAATAGACCAAACTATTGACTATTTCTCTAAGAACGAAGACTTAGTATACAATTCAGGAGATAGTAGATTCGACTTACCTGCAAACTTTTTCTTATTAAATGTATTATACTATAATGGTAAAGAGGTTACTCATGTGGACCAAGGTAAATTATATTATTTGCTTAATTCCAATTTAACGGCACCTACAGAAACATACCCTACGTATGTTATGCAAGGTAATCAAGTCACTGTGTACCCGAATACCATTACGGATAACATCAATATCTATTACGTTAGATACCCGTTAGATCCTAAATGGACTTATACAGTAGTTAACGGTAGCCCTTTGTTTAATCAATCGGCTAATGACTACCAAGATTTCGAGTTGGCTATATCTGACTTCCCTAAGTTAGTCGTTAAGATTTGTGAATATGCAGGTGTTAACATTAGAGAAATGGATGTGGTTCAAGCGGCAAGAGCAGAAGAAGCATACACTGATCAAAAACAACAATAATGAATCAGGAGAAATATTATACCAATGATGGGGTCACCCCTACCGATGCCAATTGGGGCACGTATCAGAATGTAACATTAGGCGATGTTGTAAACAACTTCATCTTAATGTATACAGATGATGGCGATTTGTTGAATAACATCAACAGATACAAGGTATTATTCCACGCCAAAAGAGCTGTACAGGAATTAAACTACGATGGTAATCGTCAGATTAATGCTTTGCAGTTAGAAGTTGGACACGACCTTAAGTTTATCTTGCCTCCAGATTACGTGAACTATGTTCGTGTATCTTTATTCTGGGGTGGTAACTTATACCCAATGACTGAGAATCCTCAGGCTAATTCATCTATTGAATTCTTGCAGGATGATGAGTATCAGATTTTATTTGATGACCAAGGTAATGCTCTGCAAGGAACATCTAAGCTAGACTTATCTCGTATTGATGGAGAGAACTATATGTTATGCCCATTCAATAATCAGTGGGGTTGGTATGTAGATGGTCTTTGGTATTTCACTTGGGGATTCGGTGCTGCTTATGGATTGAATACTGAGGTAGCAAACGTGAACCCTACATTTAGAGTAGACAAGGCTGCAGGAGTTATTAACTTTAGCTCAGGTATGTTCAATCGTTCTGTTGTATTAGAATATATTTCAGACGGATTGTATCCAGGTGACGACGCTCAGATTACTATTCCTAAGTTAGCAGAAGAGTATATTTATTCATACATTAAGTGGGCTATCTTAAACACAAAGGCAAATCAGCCTGAGTATGTTATTTCACGAGCTCGCAAAGAGAAAGTTTCTAACTGGAGAAACGCAAAGATTAGATTAAGTAATTTACACCCAGGTCGCTTGCTAATGAGCATGAGAGGCCAATCTAAGTGGATTAAGTAAATGATAGAACTTCAAAGAAATTTCCTTTCGGGGGTCATGAATAAAGATCTTGACCCTCACTTTTTACCTGATGGTGCATATAGAGATGCACTCAATATTATTGTGGGCGATTCTGACGGAGCTTTTGTCGAGGAAGATGGTTCACGTAATGGGGTAGCACAAAACTATTTAGGTAACGTATTAAAGGGAACGGACTACGAGTTAACCAATGCAATGTGTATTGGTTCACTTGCTTATGAGGCTAACAATTGTATCTATTGGTTAGTAGCATCTGATTACTTGGATGCTATTTATGAATACAATGAATCATTAGATTTAACAACACCTGTTATTCAGGCAACTAAAACGCCTACTACAACCTCAAAACTTGGCTTTAACAAGGAGTTTTTTGTTACAGGTATCAACTATATTAACGGGTTACTTTTTTGGACTGACAATCTAAATCCTCCACGCAGGATTAATATTGATCGTGCGAAGAATTATGCTGTAAATGGATTTACTGAGGCTGATATCAATGTTATCTTGGCTCCTCCTTTATCTGCACCAACGATTAATTTATACACGCAAGGAGAAGCTAATAACTTAGAGAACAAGTTTTTATACTTTTCTTATAGATATAAATACTTAGACAATGAGTATAGTGCTCTATCTCCGTTTTCACCTGTAGCATTCTTTCCAAAAGAATATGCATACGATTATGGTGTATCAGAGAACGTATCTATGGTTAACAACTTTAACACAGCAGATATAACTTTCAACTCTGGGCCTAAAACTGTAAAAGAGATTCAGTTGGTTTTTAGAGATACATTAAGTACTAATACTTATGTAATTGATAATTTGATTAAAGAGGCAAATGGATATGCTGATAATACGGAATATTCTTTTCAATTTAAAAACAATAAAGTATTTACATTATTGCCAATTGAGCAAGTAAATAGATTATTTGATAATGTGCCTATTAAAGCTAAATCACAAGAATTAATTGGAAGTAGATTAGTATATGGCAATTATACTCAGTTTTTTGATTTACTGAAGGATAACTACGAGCCTATTAATCCTGATTTCTCGGTATCTCTATTATCTAACTCTGTAGTAAGTGGAACGCCTACTCCTACATTTAAGAGTAATAGAGATTATGAAATTGGTATTGTTTACTTAGATGACTACGGTAGAACAACTACTGTAATTACTCCAACAGATAATACCAATACAATTTACATACCTCCTGCTAATGCTGTTGATGCGAATAATATTCGTATCACAATTGATGGTACTTATCAGCCACCATCTTTTGCTACACATTATCGCTTTATGATTAAGCAGGATAAGCAGGATTATTACAATGTATTCCCATTAACTTATTTTAAGGACGGTCAGTTTAAGTGGTTTTTGATTAATCAAGCAGACCAAGATAAAATATCTGTTGGATCTTATGTTTATTTAAAGGGAGAGTCGTCTAATACTAATATTCAATATAAGATATTAGACATTCAATCGAAGTCAGCTAACTTCTTAAACACATCGAATGTTGATCAGCCAGCTGGTATATATTTTAAAATAAAAATAGAGGACACTGTTCTGCCTCCTGTTACGTATTATACAGATTCTAATGCAGGTGGATTAAGTACATTAGCTCCTGTTGATTTTAGATTTGATGTTGCTGAGAATGCTATATTCTATGGTCGTGGATTAAATGATATGACCACTGGCGATTCTAATATATTTACAGGTACTAATGATATTAGATTCTATGTACAAATAGATAGTGTAGGCGTAACAGACACCTTTAAATATTATGCTACTTATGATGGTGCATATAAAGTTCTTGTTGCTAGTAACCAAGCTATAACAGCTGGTGTAGACCAAACACTAACATATTCTGGACAAAGTTGTGATATTAATTTTGCTGCAAACACAGGGCATAGATTAGACGACTATTGGGTTGTTAACTGTAGAAGTGATTTAGGTAAGAATATTTTTGGTGGAGATACTTATGGTCCCGACCCAACATATTATGCACTTACAACTCCAACTTTCTTTACATTTGACAATTGGAGTGTTAGCCCAAGTGATGATGAAGATAGACCAATTAAAGCTGGTGCTGTATTGACATTTAAGTACAAGGAAACAAATGGAACTGACCAATGGATAAGTCAAACATTTATTTCTACTAGAGATTATGTTAATATAGAAGAATGGTTTATTGAGGATTCTGCATATCAAAAATGGTCTCAACTAGATGATGCAAACCAAAGTATTGGACCTAAACTTATTACCTTCAGAAGAGGTTATATTATATCTACCGCAAGACCTGGTACAATTGACCAAGGAAGTGTTATAAGTTCGACTACATTAGCTTACCCTGTGTATATGTATATGTTTACAGCACAAGGGGGTACTAATCCTGCAACAGATACTGTATTGACTCTTCAGCAATCTGAAAAGCCATCTTTATTTGAAACAGTTCCAACTGACACCAACCAAGATATATACTATGAGCTTTCACAAACGTATCCTATTATTGATGGCAATCACTATGGAAATGTTGACAATCAGGACATTGCATTGGGTGCTCCGGCGATAATAGACTTAAATACGCTTGATTTCAACTCTGACTTTAATGCGTTTACATTTGGTAATGGAGTAGAAAGTTTTAGAATTAGAGATGACTGGAACTCGGCAACAATGCAATATAGTCCACGTGCTAATTCAACTATCGAAGGATATGAACAACAAACACTTGTTCAGGCACTAACTTATAGTGGTATATATACTCAAACATCTGCAATTAACAGATTGAATGAGTTCAACCTATCACTTGGTAACTTTAAATACTTGGATAGATTCTTTGGTTCTATTCAGAAACTATTCTCTCGTGATACAGATTTAATTGTTCTTCAAGAGAATAAGATATCTAAAGTGCTTTATGGTAAAAACCTATTGAGTGATTCAGTTGGTGGTGGTGTAGTAGCATCTATTCCTGAGGTATTGGGTACTCAAATTTCTTACGAAGGAGAATATGGCATTAGTTTAAACCCAGAAAGTTTTACTAAATGGGGTAACGATTTATTCTTTACTGATGCTAGACGTGGTGCTGTTATGGCATTACAACCTAATGGATTATTTGAGATATCTTCTCAAGGAATGAAGAACTGGTTTAAAGCAAATCTAGATACTAATACGGTAAAACTAGGTATGTTTGATCCATACTTTGAGCATTATGTTTTAGCGTTAGATAATGATAGACAAATTAAAACTTGCTCATTATCTGTAACACCTACATCTTTATCATTTGATGGTTTAGCTCAGAGCAAAACATTCTACATAGAATCTAATTCTGATTGGGAGATAACTGTTCCGACTAATACTTGGATTACATTAAGTGACAGATTTGGCTCTAATAATCAATTGATTACAGTTACAGTTACAGAAAACACAACAACTGCTAGAGACTTAGATATAACAATAAGTAGTTGTGCTGACGATGTTGTATTAAATATTAGTCAAACTGTTTTATACGATTGGTATGAGTTGCTAGATTGCGATACATTTGAAACATCTTATAGTATTCAATATGCAGCAGGGACTTACGAACTTAATGATCGTGTTACTTTTGGCGATGCAACATTTAATATTGTAGATGTATTACACGAAGAACCTGTTGGGGTATTAATAGATGTTGAATCTACAGGACTTCAGGGATGCCCTACTCCAGCTGCTTTTTGGTATCAGTTATTTAATTGTTTTGATAGCTCTACTGCTAATTCACAAAGTTATGCACCAGGTGTATTTAATATAGATGATAGAGTTACATCAGGAGGATCAACATATGTTATTACAGGGGAGATAGAATATAACCCTGGTGGAACATTATTAGCAATTACCCCTACAGGAGAAACAGGTTGTGAGACATTAACTACTTACTATGAGTTATCAGAATGCTCTCCTGGCACAGGATATGCTTTCACTACAATTGTACCTGGATCTGTTGGAAGGAGATATGTATTACCATATCCAACTGAAACATTTTATACTTATACAGGATCAACATTAACACAAAGTACTGTTCCTCCTGGATATAATGGTTCAATTCAAATAACATCGTTCTATAGTTGTCCGTAATATTAAAATAAGTAAATTTGTAAGCATATGGCTAACTATACAATAACATATTCTCCGAGATTATCAGGATGGACATCATACCACTCATATTTACCTGAGTGGATGGTGTCTATGAATAATTATTTGTACACATTTAAGAACGGTAATTTATACAAACATAACTCCAACACAACTAGAAATAGTTACTATGGAGTATTATACCCATCTAAAATAACAACCATATTCAATAATGATCCGTCTCAGACTAAATCATTTAAAACCATATCTACCAACTCAACGACTGCTTGGGATACAGCTATCTTAGCTGACCAAGGAGAGGGGTATATCGATGCAGATTGGTATGCATTAAAAGAAGGTACTTGGTACGCTTATATCAGACGTAACGAAGCCACACATAGCGATGTGTCTATGACATCTGTGCAGGGTATAGGTAATGTGACTACGTATGCGGCAGGTGTACTTACGTTTGCGTTTAATATTGGCGATATTATTAGCACAGGAGATGCACTTTATTGGGTTAACTCAGGCGTACTTACGTTAATTGGTACAATTACCGCACACACTGCGACTACAGTAACCGTGAGTGTGACTGGCACAGCACCAACAAATGGGAGCTTTATTCTTTATGAGAAGAGCCCGGTAGCTGAGTCTAGCCCAACTAGAGGAACTTACTTGAGCGTAGAGTTTACAAATAACGATACAGATTACACAGAAATGTATATGGTAACTTCTGACGTATTCAAGAGTTATCCTTGATAATTTAATTATATTTGTAGAATGAAATTTAATATTAGGTTACTAAACGAAAGTGACTACGATAATACATTGGTTAAATGGTGGAAAGATTGGAGATGGGAAGCCCCTCCAAAAGAAATGCTACCCAACAATGGATTAGGTGGTTTTATGATTTCAAAAGAAGACGTGGATATTTGTGCAGGTTTTGCATATTTCACTAATTCAGGAATCGCATTTTGTGAGTTTATAGTATCTAATTTTGAATACAAAGACGAGGATAGGCACGAAGCCATTGAGTTATTAATTGAAACAATATCTCAGGCTTGTAAAGATGCAGGGCATAAAGCTGTTTGGACTTGTCTTATTAATAATAGTTTGATTAGTAAATACGAGAACTGTGGATTTACAAAGTCAAACACCAATTGTACAGAAATGATTAAATTATTATAATATGGCAGCAATAACAGCAGCAGTAATCGCAGCAGGTGGTGCTGCATATAGTATTATTCAAGGAGCAAACGCTAAAGCAGAGGCAGAACAAGCAGCTGGCAAGGCTGCTCAATCTTTAGCTCAAATGCAAGAGGCCGATAAGTTCGCAAACTTACAAGTACCTACACTTGGATTAGAGATGGCTCAACAAAATGTTCAAGCACGTCAGGCACAACAACTTCAAGGTTTAAGAGATATTGGAGCTGCTGGAGTATTAGGTGGACTTACTGCATTAAATCAACAAGGTCAACAAGAAGATTTAGCTTTATCGGCTCAAGCTCAACAAGCTCAGTATGCTCGTGATTTAGCTCAAGCAGAAAACGCTCAAGCAGTACAACAAAGAAATGTAGCAAGATTAGCATCATTAGAACAACAAAGATTAACAGGTGCACAAGCTGCTGCTGCTTATGGTCAGCAACAAATCAATTCAGGTATTCAGGGATTAGCTCAAACAGCAGGAAATGTATTGGTTCAATCTATCAAGGATCAACCTTTGTATAAAGCCGAAGACGCAGTTGTTGCAGGTACAAAAAATCAAGATTTTTTAAAGACACAACAATTATCAGACCAAATGTATAACAGGGGGCAAGGAGTATTAAAAACACCTATGCCTACTGGGCTACAAGCTATACCAAATGTAAATATTCTTAGTCCGCAACAATTACAAAATAATTATATGCAAGGCTTAAGAAATGCTCAGGGCCAGTTTGATGCTCAATATCAATGGTCACCTGGTTTAGGATGGGCTCAATAATTTTATAAAATATGGCAGAATTTGCAGGATATGTAGGCAATCAAGTACCTCCAATAGATTGGGGTAAAATTGGTACGGACTTATACGATAAAATAAATAAGGTCAACGACGAGAGAAAGGCTGAGAAGCAAAAAATCGACGATGATTATAATGAGGCATTTTCTAAAATAGGCGAGTACGAGCAGACCACAGATCAGTCTCTAAATGAGATGATTTATAAAGGTGTTGATGAAGTTCGCAATGCCATGAAAACTCAATACGATTTATTGAAAAAAGGAGCCATTACAATGGCAGACTATAAGTTGTATAAGAACACTGCAATGACCGATTGGTCTACATTGAATAAAGCAGTTAAGGGTTATGGAAATACTATTGCTGGTATTCAAAAAATTATTACAGAAGGTAAAATGTCTGGACTTGGTCAATATAATGCATTGACTTACGCTAAACTTAGCAACTTAAAAGATGCTAAGATTATGGTTAACCCTGAAACAGGTAGATTATATCGGGCAAACATTGACCCTAAAACAGGGACAATTGCATCTGACTCACAAGTTTACAGTCCATCAGCAATGCTTAACCCAGGAAACTTGGTTGACTTGAAGGTTGATATTAACGATGGAGTTACCACGTTTTTGAAGCGTGTTGCTGATTATGGTGTATCTGTTGATAAAGGAAGTGGCAAGATTTTAAATATTGAAGATGCACGTAAAAACCCTTCATTCAATAAAGCATTAGATGCACAAGTCAATGCATTAACTGTAACACCTCGCTCAACTACAAGTGTTCTTACTGATTATATTGGAGACTATCAATTCTTTGAGTCTGACGCACAGAAAAAGGAGTTGATAGCAAAAGGTGTTAAGGAGGAAAAATTAATCAAGGTAGAGAGAAAGAATGGGGTCTATGAGCCTGTTCCTACAGACAAGCAAGAAGAAGTTGCAAAGCAATATGTTCGTGACCAAATTGAAGTAGGTGTTGGGTATAAAGAAACACGTACTCAAGGGTTTGCTCCAGTTAGAGAAACGGTAGATAAACCTTCTGCTGCTGATAAAAAAGAAGCAGATAGAATCGCTAAACTTGGAATAAAAGCTGAGACAGCTAATAAAATTTGGGCTGCTAGACAAAATAGTCCTCAATGGCCATTACTTAGATCTGCCGCTTCTGACCGTGGTTTAGATTCTCCTAAGGTTACTTTCGTTAGAGAAAGAGATTCTGCAGGAAATTTACTTCCTCCAATTATCAGAATTACTGGCAATGAGATGACTGTAGATGCAGGCGGCAAAAGAAAGAAGGGTGCATTAGTTGTTAGAGACTTGAAGAGTCCTGAAGATGTTTATACATATATAAATACCAAACAAGACCCGTCAGATGCATCTGCTGATTACATTCAAGGTAATGAGTATTTTGAAGCAAATAGAGGACAATCAGTAGCACCTGCAACAAGAACAAGAGTTTCAGCTAAAGGCTGGCAATAGTTAATATAAATATATAATGGCAAAACAAAGATTAGTAAAAAAAGGTAGCCAATATGGTATCTTAGACGAAGCGTCTAACACAGTATTACCTATTTCAGAGAACATGAAACTTGTTCAAAAGCAGGGGCAATATGGTGTTCTTGATGGTGATTCTGTTATCCCTATTGATAACTTTTCTGAAACTATTACTGATTCGGACTTAGATATATTAAAAAAAAAAAATTCTACGGAATCCGTTGGTCAACCAGCTCCAAAACCTACTTCATCGGTATCTCCAAAGATTCAAGGGAGTGGACTTGTGGCTTCTCCTGCAAAAGCAGGTAAGGAAGAGATTGGTGTCATTGATGACCTTTGGAATTCATTTAAAGGAGCTGGTGCTAAAGCATTAGCTTCTATTGCTGCTGTACCTCAGTTTGCACAAAATGCTGCTATAGATATTATGTCTAGTGTAACTGGACGCTCTAGTGATTTCAATAAATTACCATCAAATGTCAAGAAGCAAGTAAGAGATGCAATAGCAGGATCTCTTAGTGCAGCTACACCTACAGGTCGTTTTGCACAAGCATCTCAAGAAGCTACAGACTATCTTAATAAAAAATCAGAAGACATCTACAAGAAGACTCGTCAAGAGGAGGTTGATGTTATTGATGAATTAGCTAAGTTTGGTGAAAACCCAAATGCAGAATCTATCCAAAAAATTCTTTATCAAGGATTAAAGACTACGGTAGAATCTATACCATATATGGCTATTGGTGCCGTTAGTTTACCTGCTATGGGTGCTACTGCTGCCGCAGCCAAAAGATCAGAAGATATAGCAAAAGAGGGGAATGTTGGCATAGGTCAATTATTAAATGCTGGTGTTACTGGTGCGGCTGAAGCTGTATTTGAAGGCACAACTCAAAAGATTTTAGGTAAAGCAGCTAAGGCTGCATTAGGAAATCCTGCTGCATCTAAAGCAGTTGCCGAAGGATTTGTTAAGTCTATCTTTAAAGATTTTGGTCAAGAAGGGGCTTCTGAAGGAGCAACAACTTTAATTCAAGAGATATCAGACAAGATAACAAAAGGTGAAGATATTAAATTCTGGGATTTAGCTAAGAAGGTTGGTAATAGTGCTATTCTTGGCGGTCTTTCAGGTGGTGGTATATCAGCTACAGGAGCAGGTGTTGGTGCAGCAAGAAGATATGTAGCAGGCAAGATTATGCCTAAAGAGCAAATAGAAAAAATAGACAATAATATTAAGACGATTCAAAGTCTAAATCTTGAGCACGGAGAGGATGTTGACCCACGTGTAAACGAAATTGTTAATAAAAAAATAGATGAATTATTAGCAGAGAATGAAGATATTGTTTCTGAAAATGAAAAGATAGCTGACAATTTATCTGCGGATCAAGTAAAACAAATATTTGATATTGACGATAAATTAGAAGAAAACTATAATAGTGCAAAGTCTATTATTGACGATGCGGCTATGGATGATAATGCAAAGAAGTTATTATTAGATGATTTACTAAAACAACAAAATAACCTTAAACAAGAAAAAGATGCCATTCAAAAGCAAGCAACAAGTGAAATACCTGTACAGCCAGAAACCGGAATTAGCGGAGAAGTGGCGAAAGGAGAACCCCAAGCAGAACCTCAAGTCCCTACCGAAGAAGTTAAAGTCGAAGAAGTAACAACTCCTTCTGAAATAATTGAAGTATTTCATGGTGGAGATTTGCCTTCATTAGAAGAAGGTAGACCTTTGTACGTATCAGAAGATGCTAGTCAAGCGAATGAGTATGCAAAGATGTCTGGTGGAGAAGTATCAAAATTCTTTTTAGACAAAAATAAAATAGCTAGCGAACAAGATGCTTTCGATATAATGGAAGAATTGGGGTTAGACTCATTTGGAAACTTCTTTGAACTTATTGATCCTAGATTTGATGAGGCATTTTCTGAAGAAGACATAAAAAGAGTTTTTGACACATTAAAAGAAAGAGGATTTGAGGCGGTAAAATATACTGATATTGATCAGAAAGATTTAAAGTCAGGTATTGAAAATATACTAGTTCTTGACGCCTCTAAATCACTTAAAACAGAACCAACTCCTACCACAGAAGTAAAAGAAGAAGTAATAGTTAGACCTGAACAAAAGGTAGAACAAGCTACTGCAGTAAAAAAAGGTATTGATGCTGTAAATAAAGCTGTGGAGCGTGGTAGACCTTTAAAGAAAGCAGTCGAAGGTGGTATTGCATTTATGCAAAAAACAATCGCTTACGAGCAAGCGGATGACGTTACTCGTGAGCAAATGCTTCGTGACATCAATAAGAAGTTTGGTGTAAAAGAAAAGAAGGCCCCATCTGTTAAAAAGGTAATGGGTGAAACTATTCAAAAGAAAGTTACAGTCAATGAAATGACTGCACTTAAAGACCAAATAAAACTTGAATCCAAAGCAGCTAAAGGAGCCGAGAAAGCTACTGACCAAATCAGAAAAGATGTAGTAGAAAAGGTTAAATCTTTTATTACTAGAGGTGGATTAAGTAAAGCACAACAAAAGTCTTTATTAAACTCTTTAGCTAAAACTAACATCTTGAACCCTGTAATGCGTGAGCGTTTATTCGAACGTATGCAAAAGATGTTCAAGCGTGCTGACTATCAGGATCGAATTAAGGAGGCAACTACTTTTAGAAATAAAATCAAAAAGTTAGCCAAGTCAGATACGTTGCAGGCATCTGTTGCTAATATGGCTAGGGATTTTGGTAAAGTAATACCAGAATTCACAGATGTTGACCAGTATCTAGAAAAAGCTAGAGAGGTATATGGTGCCATTAAAAAACCAATTAGAGTAGCTGCTCTTATTGAGGATATCAATGCATTCACAAAGAAAGAGTTAGCTAAACAAGAAGAGAAGGTAAAGAATACTTTACTTGACCAATACGATTATCTAGCTGAAGCTGGATTAATAGATGAGTCTATGAGTTTAGCTCAAATCCAACAATACATAATGGATGTAGAATCAGGTACTAAACCTGATGCAACTGTTAATGAAGCCAAGATTAGAGAGAATTTAGGTGAATTGTTTGACTCAATGTCTGATATCGTAGATTCAATTGTCAACGAAGAATACAATCCACTTACAGGAGAAGAAGTTGAATTGGATAATTACACAAAAAATCTGATCAACAATTTCACTAGTATGGACTTGAATGATATGTCTGTTAGAGATTCATACAGAGCTGTGGAGGCATTAGAAAACTTCTTGGTTAATGGCATTGTTGATAATATGGAAACAATGTACAAGACTTATGAAGGTGCAGAGAAAGCAACAGGATTAGCTAATCAAGGCATAGTAGCAGAAAGTTTCAGAAGAGTCTTTGGAGGTAAGGGAATGAACTTCTTATCTCAGGCTTGGACATCTGCATTCTCGCCTGTTAAATCTACATTGGACTTAGTTCACAGAAGTCGTGCTGTTGGTTCAAAAGTTTTTGATGCCATGGGTCTTCGTGATTTATCAAACCAATCAAGTAGAGCTAAAACAGAAGCTAATAATATAGATAAGGCTTACAATGAGAAGTTTAGCAAAACTAAACCAAACAACAAGGATTTCAATGATGTAGAAAATGTATTCGAAAGAGGTATTTATGCTCACTTAAGAAGAAATCTTGTAGGTACAGCTGAGGAGATGAAGGCTGAATTCGATAGACGCAAAGACCAAATTGTTGAGTCTATTGACGCTTTATTAAAATCTAAAGATGACAAGTTAGTAAAAAGAGGTAAGATTCTTGACTCAATATTTGAGAACATAAAAGACGCTGAAGATATTAGTCAGGTTGAATCCTACATAGACCCAATTAACCAGGATGCAGTTAAGTGGTGGAATACTATTTTTGATAAATACTATCCTGAGGTAAAGCAGATTGCAGCCTCTGTGTACAATACGATATTAGAGGATGATATTAATTATTCTCCTGATAACTATGAGAAGATTGTAGAGGATAAATCTAAAGATATTGATGAGCCTTCTTCATACAGAATGGGATTTGATTTCTTAAATCAATCTAAATCAGGTACGTTAATGAAGAACAACCGTATCAAAGGTGTTCCTCAGAATCGTGTAATTAGTTTTGACTTCGATTACAATAACTCTTCTGCATTCCACAAAATGCTTACAGATGTAAGAACTGCCCCTTCTGTTCAGCAATACAGAGGATTTGTTCAGTCTCCTGCATTTGAAAAGATTTACCCAAATGTTAGAGAAAGAAATGTAATTCAAAATAAATTAAACTATTATGTAAACGAGGTTCGCTCTAAGAATGTAGCTACTGGTTCTGTTAACGAAAAGGCTTTTGCTAAAGTTATCCAAGCAGTTAGTAGATACGGAACATCTCGTGCTTTAGGTGGTGCTTTATCAGGTCTTAAACAAGCATCAACAGCCCTTGTTAACACAGCTGTTTCTTTAATGAATGATCCTAAATCATTTGGCAAAGGTGTGTCTTTATTAACTAATAAAGATGCAATGGACTTCTTAAATAATTCAGGATATGGTATTGCTAATCGTGGGTTAGAATCACAAACAGCCATTGAATCTGCAAATAAGATTATTGAGCAAACAGATGTTAACTCAGCTAATAAGGTAGCGGAAACTGTAGCAAAGGCAGGTAAGATATATCTAGAATACTCACTTAAGAATGGTGACGTTTTAGGAGCTAGAGCATCTTGGATGGCATATTATGTTCATAAGTTAAAGCAGCTTGGATACAACACAGATAATATTGATTGGAAGAATCACGAGTTAGTTAAAGAAGCTGGTGATTACGCAGAAGACCAAATCAATTTACAACAAAACGTATCTGATGCAGCAATGATGGGTAAGTTCTTGACAACCAAGAACCCATATGCAACTATTGCTAGATCAATGGTGATACCATTCAGTAGTTTTATTTTTAATGCTAAAGACAAGATAACTACAGATGTAACTATTCTTACATCTAAGAATTCTAACAAGCAAGATAAAATTGATGCACTAAAATCATTAACGGCAACTGGTGCCGAGATGGTTGCTTTTGAAGCAATGTCTGCTGGTATTAGTTCCGGAATTGTTGTTGCGGCAAATTCAATACTTGGTATTGATGAGGATGAAGATGAAAAAGAGAAAAGAAGAAATCAATATATAAATTCTGCATTCACTAGATTTACTACTGATGTATTATCACCAATACCTAATATTGGAGATAAGGCAGTAGTTGGAATTGTAAATAAATTGTTGGATTTGGCTCAAACTGATTTGGATGAAGAAGATAAGTTTAAATTATTCTCATACAAACCTGAAAGCGAATTAGATGCTATGTTAAATCTAATAGGGGGTATTCCAGAAGTGGCTACCAAACCTTTCATAAACATGGGCGACACTATCTATAAAATATCTAGTGATAGCTATATTGATAAATATGGCAATGAGATAGAGTTATCTAATGAAGACAAGCAAAAACTAGGATTAGTATTAGCTGTGGAATTACTAGGAGCAACTAACATCTTACCTTCTGAAGTAGTAAGACTAAATGAAAAAGTAAAGCAGACGATAGAAAAAGAAGCTAGATAATAAAAATGGGGACCATGAGTCCCCTTTTTAATTAATCACCTTATACGCAATTCTAACTTAAAAATCTTAGTTTGTATAGAGTTGTACTTAACAACTCTTGAGTGTTGTCTACTAATTGCTGCAAGTATCCGTCAGTTAATGTAGACTTATACGTTTCAAATGCTGTCATCTTTTCTTTTAAGTAATCTACCATATCAAGACCCTCTTCTAATTTAAAAGACTTATATCCTTTAATGATGCCATACTTACCTTGGTATGCCTCCACATAAGCGTCAAACTGGTCAGCAATGCCGTCATATAATTCATTCAAAGCCTTATGCTCTGCGAATGATGTCGTCTGCAAATGTGCAATGTGTGAGATATCTTGAATCTCTAGTAATGAGCTAACGTATTCTTGAACTGTCATAATCTTATATTTTCACAAAAATACTAAAATATATTCACTAGTCTTGCAACTTGTCCATTCTCTTTGTGGTGAATGAAGCCCTCAACAGCTTTGGGAGAATGCTGATATCCGGAACGATGGTGCCAACTATCGGTACCACTGGGAGATCGGAGAGACTCGACGCAAACGCCCATGTAATCCTTAGAAGACTTGTGGTGCACGTGATGAGTATAAATGTAGCGGTGTTTTGAGTCTGCCCACTCTTTACTTGCTTCATGAGCCATTAATAGGGGTAAGTCTGATACCTTAGCCCCGTCTCCGTGTGTTGTACCAATTAGGTTTGACCCATATTGTGTATACTTACGGTGGGCAATAGAGCAATCAAATGTGATGTTTGGATTATTATGGAACCAAGACTCGATTGCGTCGGCTAAAAAGAAGCCATTAGTATAGTCGTGGTTTGATGGATTAAATACAAAGTGAACGTCAGCTATACCAATCAACATCTCGATGACCTCGATATATAGCTTCTTAGCGACTCTAAAGTTGTCGTACCACATTCCATCCGTATCCTGTGGAGTTCCGCTTGTAGTCGTACGTTTTGGGGTATCTATGTGAAGGATGTCGTTGCCACCTACAAAAAGAATCTTATCAATGTTAAAACCAGATGCTTTCTGTACAATTCCACGTACACCATCAAGTACACGCTGAACAGCAATCTGATTGTTGTAGTCATCGCCAGTCTCAAAAGAGGAGGCTAACTTACCGATGTGAATATCAGCTGGGTCAACAACTAATAGATGACCATCCTGAATGTTACTGCGATCTAACTTAGGGTATACAGGTGCGTGCTTTTGCATCTCAGCCACGATATCAGCTCGCATGTCATGATACGTTTGCACTGGGTCTTTCTTATCAACCTTGACAAAAATAGACTGCTTATCAGTCTTCAGCCAGTAGTGCGATACCTCACCGATTGGTGCACCTTCTTTATCACACTCATCGTTTAGGCTGCGATGTTCTGTTCTTAAAATGTATTCGGAAATTCTTTTGCGTAGCGTATCGACATTTCTGTCGTGCATATTATAATTCTCCTGTACTCTTCTAGCAATCTCAGCTTTGTTAAGATCGCCTTGTTGGTGTAGTTCTAGTGCGTATTCTAGGTAAGGTTTCATCACGTAATTGATTTAATTTTTCGATTAGAATTGAAATAGAGTCTTGAAGGTCTTCGTACTCTTTGTCTATAAGAGCCTCATATATCTCGTCTGTCATCTTATTGATGAAGCGAATTGTTGTGTTAGTATAGTCAATATGCTCTTTCATAAACAAATAAAGGGGAAGTGTAAAACGATAAACACCTCCCCTCCAAAAAAATTATCACTTTAACCTTTGTAAATTTAGTTAAATATCTAATTACTTGTATACTTTTTTTAGAAAATATTTAATTGAACTAATCTGTCGTTTTGTTCTATATCTGAAATTGAATTTGTGCAGTATATTTTATCAAAGTACTCTGATAATAATCCTAATCCTGCACTGAATATACCATGAGTAACAACTAGGTAAATAGGTTTATGTGTTTGTTTTCTTATTTCCTTTGCAAGTTCTACAAATGTTCTTCCTCCATCGCAAATGTCATCAATAATAATTATAGACTCTATGCCATCTAATTTAATTTCAGGTAATTCAGTTCTAATAATATCTCCTGTTTTAATGTCACGTATCTTAGATGCTGTTGTTACATTATCAATATTAAACATTTTAGCAATGTCATATATTTTTTTTAAAGCACCTGCATCAGGTGATACTAAAGCAATATCACCTATGCTACAGTTTAAAATTGATTCAGTTACAATAATGCTATTGTCTCTTTTATAAAAATTATTTATACAAGCCTCTAATACATCTGAGTGAGGGTCCATTACAGTAACTTTCTCAAAGTTCTGACTATTAATGATAGGACAAACTACTTGCTTCAAATAATTAACACCTCCATCCTGAAACTTTCTGTCACTTCTTGACCCTAATAGGTATGGCACATAAAGGCTAATATCAGCAACTCCCATGTTTCTTAATGCTTGTGTTGCACAGATAATAAGCTCCAAATCTTTAAATGAATTAAATCGTGATCTTATTTCAATTCTACTGGTATGTATATGATCAATATCAATTGTTTGTTGACCATCTGGGAACTTGGATATCTTATATTTAATTCCGCTTTTTTCTGGGTATACTAGGTTTAATATCATTTTAGTTTATTTCTAATTTCAGTTAATGTAGTTTTGTTAATAAAATATCCATCAAGGTAAATATTTTGCAACATGCCTTGTGCCTCTAAGCCCCATGAAACTTTATCTAACAATGTCATGTCGCTTGAAACCATTAATAAACCTGTTGCTGATTTCTTAGTACCATCGTCTGTAATGGGATCTTTAAATATTTCTCTACCAACACCCTCTACTCCGACGTAGGTTGCTTTCATTGCAAATCCGAAAGTATCGCGAGTGTTATATTGGTAAGTGAATGAGCCTATACCTAATACTACATTTGTTGATGCAAAACCTTTTGCTTCTAATCTAGCACATATTTCATCTGCTCTATCTATTGTAATTGAATCACCATAAATGGCTCCGATATGAGAGTCAAGAACTTTGTAACCTTGTTCATTAACTGTTCCACCAAATACATTCCAAAGTAATTCGATAACACCGAAGTATTCTGGGTTTCTTTCGGGTAATTTAAGATCACCGGTAAATACCGCATTAGGAATAGAGTTTAGTCCACATAAAATATCAACGGGGTCACCACTATCAGGTCGAATAACCAACTTACCATCTCTTGCTAAAATTTCTTCTTTCAGGGTAACCAGATGTTCAGTGCAAACTTTCCATAAATCCCAAGTATCTGACACAATAGATAATATTCCTGTTGGGTATGTTTCAATTAAACGTCTGAATGTACCTACTTCATCATCAGAACCACCAGCACACATTACACTATGCTCAGTTGCATTAACACTACCACCTACAATTCCGGTTTCTCCATAATATTTTCTAGCACCATATAATGTAGGCAATGAATCCGTCCCTGAAAAAGAAGTTAAATGACCTAATCCGGAACTAATAACAGCGTCAACTGAATCCATACCCCGCATAGAGAAGTCGTGTCCCTGCCAATCAATAAACCAATCCTTTTCAGCATCAGTTTTTTCTTGCCACTTAGTTAATACTTTTCTGTAGCCATGAGCTATTGTAGCTGACGTCATTGGTTTCCATAACAAATTAGATATGATTGTTTCTAGGTAATTGGTTATCCAATAGAAGTCGGGATGTGTGTTGTATATTGTAAGCACAGGAACTTTCATTGGAACCAGTGTTCCTTCCTCAATGGCTTTAACTCTAATAGGCAGATAACCTAGGTCGTGTAGTGCCTCAAAATGCGACACGTCATAATCAGTACCTAAATACATTGACAACTCTCCTTTCATTTCACCGCACACATCATCTTTAGGTTTGTTAAAGAATTCGTTATGAAACGCTTCATGTATTTGCTGAATAACCATTTGTTGTCCAAACGATACTACTTTATCGCATCCCTTAGGAGCATACTTGTTACTACGTGGAGTGAAGTTTGAGTAAACTAAAGTTGTTCCTTTAGGATACTGTTGGTGATGACCGGTTTTATAACCGTCAGTTAATAATAATGGATTCATGATTATATTGTATTAAGATTGAAAGTTTATTGCACGCCTGCCTAGACTCGAACTAAGAACAAAACTTTTGGAGAGTTCCGTGTTACCAATTACACCACAGACGCAAGAATCCCATTTTCAAGGACGCCACCGACCTAAGCCTGAGTGGTTTTAAATGGGCAAACCTTACAAAAAAACTTCTTTAAGGATTGCAGTTGTACACCTACAAAGCCAACCTTAGCGTGCAGTTCTTATGGGATGCAGGAGAAGTATGTTGTAACAAAGGTACTTAATTATATCAACCATCACAAGATAAGCAGTCGGGATCAGTAGCACGAGTAGCAATATCAGCACGCAACACAGACTCAGTACGCATATAATACAATGTCTTAATACGTTGTCTCCAAGCCTCCATATGCACCTGGTTAATCCATTTAGGTGTAGCCTGGGATGGGAACGCCAGGTTTAATGAAACAGATTGGTCAATGTACTGCTGACGGATACCTGCTTGCTTAATTAATTCTAATTGGTTTATCTCTTTGAATGTTTTGAATACATCCTTTACTGGGATATGGTCATCTCCTTCAGGATTCTCAGTCAACTTTCCATTCACATAGAACCAACTATCTAGTTCAGCAATGTCTTGGATTGACCCACCATCAGCAAGAATCTTATCCCATATCTCCTTAGTGTTAATACCAATTTTCTTCAATACTTTCTCTAGCTCTCTGTTCTTGCGAATGAATGTGCCCTTAGCTGATTGGTCTGTGAATACGTTAGCAGCCCAAGGCTCAACACCAGCTGACACATTGCCGCTTAACTTAGAGTTAGATACCGTAGGAGCAATGGCACGCAAGTGTGTATTACGCATTCCTGTCTCAACACACCACAATGGCTCACCATATTCTACAGCCATATCACGTGATGCACGCTCAGACTCAATCTTAATTTGAGAGAATATCTTACGTGTCTCAAACTGAGCAAGCAATCCTTCGAATGGAATACCTTTCTGTTGCAAGTATGTATGCCAACCTAGAACACCTAGTCCAATAGCACGACCTTTCTCAGCAAAGCGAACTACATTCTCAAAGCCTTTCATGTTCTTAGCTTTCTGAATGAACTCTTCAAGCACACCATCTAGGAACCATGTAGCTACATAGATTAAGTCTGTGTCTTTCCACTCGTCATACTTAGCTAAGTTGACTGATGATAGACAACACACAAAGCTGTGGCTCTCATCTGTATGCAACACGATCTCCGAGCAGATGTTAGTCATGTAAACCTTCAAGCTATTCTTCTTGTATGCCTCAGGGTTCTGCTTGTTAACATTACCTTTGAACATAATGTACGGCTCACCTGTAGCCTTGCGCTTCTGTAATAACTTGCCCCACTTGCGACGTGCATCCGGGTCTCCTTCTTCTAGCTTACGCATAAACTTATCGCCCACCACAGCACACTGGTGTAGGTTTAAGCACTGGCGATTCACATCACCCTTGGGCTCACGAATCTCCAACCAATCCTCAAAATCTTTGTGCTCAATGTTAAGGTTACTAGATGCCGCACCACGACGAACATTGCCTTGTGATGTTGCAAGAATGGTAGAGTCAAAGATTTTAGTGAATGGGATAACACCATCAGATGTTCCGTTCTTAGATATCTTTGATCCTGCAGGACGGATGCGGTTAAAGCCTACGCCTACTCCACCACCATGCTTAGCAAGTAGCATCATCTCTAAGTTCTTAGTACCAATGTCATAAACTGAGTCAGCTATGTCAATACCATAACAAGAAATAGGCAAGCCACGATCAGTGCCTGTATTAGATAGCACAGGTGTAGCTAGGTTTAACCATCCATTCCAAATGTATTGAAAGAACTTGTCAGCCATCTCAGGCTTACCAAGTCTATCAGCTACAGCACGAGACACACGTGCGTATGCATTTATTGGTTTCTCTCCTGCAAGCAGGTATCCACCTGAGATTGTCTTTACGTATTCGGGTGAGTTACCCCAAGCTGGGAAGTCTACATCTAGTTCCCATCCTAGGTTCTCTGCGTGATTAATCATTTTCTAAAGATTTAATTAGTTCAAGTAAAAATTCTATCATTTGCACAGCACTCTCTGAGCTGCTTGCATCTATCGAAGCGGTTGACTTATCTGGCAACACTATCTCCATTTTTATTGGTGATTTTTGCATAGCTAAAAGATGTTAAAAATGTTGTCAGAGGTTCTATCTCATCGAAGTATAAATACTCGTCATCGAATATATAAACCTTCCATGTACTAAGTTTTGCCGCATCATCCTCATTTGTAATTAACGTAGTGTGCTTGGACACTACATATACATAGTAGTAGAAGTCGTACTCATGTCCTGACTCATGTTTAGAAATAAGGACTTTCTCAAAACCTAAATCTATTAGGTCTTGCTCATGGATAGGATGGTGCTTTATCATTCCTTTATGAAGACTCCGTTAGTTGTTTTTCCTTTGCGATGCTTAATCTCATTCCATGCGGAGTTCAATGCTTCTTGTGGTGTTAATCCACATTGCATTGTCAAGATGATAAGAGTAACGAACGTATCACCTAAGCCATCAATCAATTCATCAGGCTTGTTCTTGCTGATAGCGGAGGCCGCTTCACCTAACTCCTCAATTGTTTTTACGAACTGACTTTTAATAAACTCGGGCTTAATCAAACCTTTGTCGTTAGCCCAGTCATGTACGTTAATAATTAGTTGGTCAAAAGATAATTCTTCCATTGTATTATGTTTTAAGTTTTTGAAAATATGTGCAATAACATCTACAGTCCACCCATTGCCTAACATTCTAAATCTCTCTGTATCACTTACTGATTTAGTATATCCGGGTATAACTGTTTGTAATTTCTCAAATTCATCAGCAGTTAGTAATCTACACAATGATTTGTCCTCATTCAATAAGTATTGGTTTGTATGACAATTCTTTGTCGTCAAGCAATTTGCTTTTTGATTACCTACCCAATTTATTCCTTTATTGATTCGCTGCTGATTACCCCAATTTTTATAAAAACATTTTGGTATTTCCCTGAACTCTTTTTCAGTTAAAATATCTTTTAATAAAATGCCTTTGTCTTTTGGCATATCGAATTTTATATTGGTCCAATATAACCTATCCCTATTTTGAGCCGAAACAAGATTGCTGTTTATTGCAATAGGCTCAACACCTAGCTCTTGAGAAATTATATCTCTCCACTCTTTCTTCATGTTTACATTTTCCAACAAGAAGCAAGTTGGTTTAACTTCATTTAGTAATCGAACGTATTCATAAAATAATCCGCTCTTGCCATTAAATCCACTTTGGTCTCCGAATGAGCTAAAGGATTGACATGGAGATCCACCCAATAATAAATCAATCTTAGGTAAATCCTTAGCATTTATTTCATGTATATCACCCAATTGTATTGTGTCTGGGTAATTATCCATCGTAACTTTAATTGCGTATTGGTCAATTTCTGACGCAAAGTAGTTGTCTACTTTAATACCTGCACGTTCGAGGGCTTGCTGTCCACAGGACATACCGTCGAATAAACTTAATACATTCATCGTTTTATTTAATTTAGTTAAAGTTAAAACATGTCACTCCAGTCCTCACCTTCGTTGGCTTTGCTGTAAGCAGTTGGTCTGGTTGCAAAAAAATCTGAGTGCTCAACGCCTGCTGTCAATTGGTAGAACCAATCTAATTGTTCAGCGGCCGCAGGATCGTAAGCAAAGATAGAGTCATAGCCTAGCTCTACTAACTTATCGTTGATGCGTTTGTGCATAAAATGTTTAAGGTCGTAAGCCTTTAAGTTTTCCAAATCACCTCTTTCAAATATCTTGTCGATGAAGTTCATCTCCATCTCAAGGGTTAACTTAGCCGCTTCAATGATGGCATCCTTTGCATCTGTTTTTAGGTCCGGGAATTCCTCACACATATGACGGAACAATTGACATCCCATCTTAGAGTGTAGGGCCTCATCTCTTACCGACCACTTCATCTGTTGTCCAACACCTTTTAGTTTGTTGTTCAATTGGAAAGAGTATAGCACAGCGAAGGAGCTGTACAATGCTACACCCTCCGTGAACGCTGAGAATATAGCTAATGATCTTGCCACATCTCTACGTGCCGGTGCACTCGTGCAAAGTATCTTATAGTTGTAATGGTGTGGCACAGATGTTAATGCCTCCACACGACTAGCAATAGCAGGCTCGTGCATAAATCCTTCGTAGTCATCAAGACCAAGAGTATCATTAAGATACGAGTAAGCCGTTGCGTGAACAGTCTCCTGAGCTCCGAACATCATAGCCATCTGAATGATTTCATACTTAGGAAACCAATCAGTCACCATGCCTGTCCAGTAGTCAGACACAGCACATTCTGTCTGAGCAAAACCAAGTAGGATATTACCTACTACGTGCTTCTCATTCTCTGTTAGATTCTCATTCCAATCCTTTACGTCAGATGACATAGGAATTTCTGTGTGTAACCAAAATGCTTGTGCTTGTTTCAACCATCCCTCTGTGTAGTACTCTGGGTACTCAAAGGGTTTATATGCAATACGTTTTTCAAATAAACTCATAAGATGCTATAAATCGTTTTATTGTTTTGTCTTTAACTATTAAGTTCCCATCTGATATCTCATCTAAGAATTGGTCAATGTCTATTTGCTCAAGCAATTCGACTGTAACCACTTTATCTGGTTCTTCTTTATGGTCAAGATATATCTCGCCTTCAGAAGCGTAAAACCTAAAATACTTAGGTTCCTCTTCGACAACACTGAACGCAATTACACGTTCAAAATCTCTGTCTAATTCATTAGAGAAGTGCACCATTGCATCAGCTATCTGATCAAAAGTATCCTCCCGCATCGAGCTCATCCATTTGAAGAGACTCTGTGGTACTGCTACCATCTGTCTCTCCTCGAAATACCTCGACACTAAATCCGTGTTTTCTGAGTTCATTTAGTCTAAATTTTTGTAAGTCTGATACTTTTCCTGTTGGTGTCTTCACCTCGCTAAACAAAACTCCCTTGGTCGGATGCAAAGCTAGTAAGTCAGGGATACCGTTTTTGTTAGTCTTAATTAACTTAAGAACATAGTACCCTTCTTTCTCTAGTTGCTTAATTCGTTTGGATTGTATTTGTTGTTCTGACATGGGGCTAACTCCATCTTTTATAATTAACTATTCTACTAATTTGACTTTGCTTTAATCCGTGTTTTAAAGCAATCTCATGTTGTTTAAATAATCCTGTTGCCCATTCGTCTCTAATCATATATACCTGACTAATATTTATTTTAACGAGATTGTGCTTCTCTCCCTTTAATGGCTTTTTAAATCCGTTATTTATGGCATGTAAATTATTTTCAAGTATGGTTACCCACTCCAAGTTATCTAATCTATTATCATTCTTGATGCCATTTTTATGATTTATGCATGGTTTATTTAAAGGATTATTTATAAATGTTTTAGCCAATAATCTGTGAACAAAATAATTCTTTGGCTTCTTGTTATATAAAGTTACCTTAAGGTATCCATCTTTATCTATGCGATGTTTGATGGGTGATTCATTATAGGGCCTACCTTTGCGATACTTTAAAATTCTTTTTATATCACCCTCTTTGTTAATCATATATATACCTTCATATTCGGGTATATCAAACCATATTTTTTCCATAAGATAGAAAACCCGTCAATCAGAGGTCGCAGTCTCGTCATGACGGGATTCATTTTAAGGTTGTTGTTTCGGCTGCGACTCCGATTCATTACAAATATAAAAAATCTTTACGAAAGAAGTTTAAAGTATAGTCCCTTTTTTGTTGTACTGCTTCGTAAATTTTTTCTTCTATACCTCCAATCGTAAAAATCCAATATATTTTATTAAACTTTCTTTCCATTGTAGTCATACGATCACGAGATTGCCAATATGATGTAGCACTGAAATCAATATTATAATATACTAGAAAGTCTGCGTTCCGCAAAGAAAGGCCCTCTCTGCCGGCTTGTATCTGAAGAGCAATGTTCTTACTAGTTGTATTGAACTCCTCAAGGTCATCAGTCAGTTCATCACCAAACACGAACTTCAATGCATCCCACTCAGCCTTGAACTTATAAAAGATTCCTATCTTCTTGTTCTTGAACTGATCCTTGATGTAGGTAGCCTTGGTGTAATCAAATACTAGTCTTCTGCCTGACTCAAGGATGATGGTGCCTGAGTACATCTGATGTAACTTGTTCATCATCTTAGCACCAGTGTCAGCAAGTATCGTGTCATCATCACCTTGCACAACTGAATCTTTCTTCAGTTTGTTAGCCAACTTGTAAGTCAAAGGGCTCATGCCAACTCTAAGCACTGCCTCCTCTACTGATGTAGTGAAGCCTGCTTTCTCTTGGGTGAATGATATCATTAGATGCTTGATGGCATCCATGATTTTATCTTTCAACGCACCTGAGTAGTCATTAACTTTCATTGCACCTATGTACTTTATTTTTACTTTAACATAGTCATTAGCCCACCGGTAAAAGTTAGCATAAGATTTAAATGGGTTGTTAGGATGCACATAAAGCTGGTGGTAAATCTGAGAGTAACTCTCAGGTGTCGGTGTGCCCGATAGAAATATAACCTTTGCGTTAGACTTCTTTACCAAATCTTTAACTTGCTTCGCTCTTTTGCTAGGCTTAGGGAATGCACCCATCGTGTGAGCTTCATCACAAATTATGAGGTTCCAATTTGTCCCCTCAAGTTTATGGATTGACTCGTAGTTTACACACGTAAGGTTACTCTTGAACCCAAAGTCCTTGTGATCCTTTTTTATTCCTGGAATAACTTTCAATTTAGTCAAAAATAAAACATTCTCTGCACCAATCCTATCTGCAATAGCAAGAGATGTAGCTGTTTTTCCTAAACGGACTTCCATTGAAAGGTACAACATCCCATGCTCTTTAATAATGCCAAGCCCGTCGCTTACTATCTTCTTCTGGTAATCCCTTAGTTGTATCATAATTATTTGCGTAATAAGTTTCTGCATCAAATGCAGGGTTAGAAATCTTTTCTTCTCTTGTTCTTAAACCCTTTTCGTAGCCATCGTTCCAAGCGTCAAGTATTTGTTTTCTTTCAGATATAAGATACTGCAATCCAATAACTCTAAGAAAGTTCGGTATACTATCTGTAGGCATTCGGATAATCTTCTCCATAAAATACCTTAATGTTGTTTTATTCTTTTCCATAAGTTTCTTTATAATAATCTTCAAAGTCTTTCCCTATGTTTTGCATCTCATCTCGGACACCCCTGTAATAAGCCTCTCTTATTTTATCTTCCTCCATTTGTTTGGCTTGTTCAATTTCTTCAATATACATTGTTTGAAATGTAATAGATAGTTTACTAACTATCCATTCTACTGCTGTTTGTTTATTTTCCATTGTTATTTGTTAAAATATTCCACAATAAGTCAGATAGTTCAATATCAAGACCTAAATCATTTATTATTCTAATTCCATTTAATGTTTTGGTAATTTTAGGGCTCCCCTTAATAATTAAACCATTTGCAAATTCAATTTTATTTTTCATAAGTTTCTTTATAATATTCTTCTGTATCTAAAACTTCACCATGACATTCTGGAGGTATTTCTCCATTCCAACCTTCTCCAGTTGACATAAATCCGTTTTTCCAAGCATCTATTATCTGTTCTTTCTCCATTTGTTTGCTTTTCATAATAATGTTATCTAATACATCATAATTAATTATTACTTCATTATTAAGACTATATTTACATTCAAAGTGCAACAACTCTTCTAGCCATTCTACTGCTGTTTGTTTATTCTCCATTTTCTTCCATCTTTAAGTGAAACAATCCCTCCTCAGGGTATTCTACTACCTTCCAGTAATAGTCGCATTCGCCATCTTTATTTGGTGGGTCAACAAAGTATGATTGCATAAACTCACTAGGTATAGCCGTGAATCTAAAACAGGTTTCTTTTTGGGGACAATCACCCCCTGGGCACATTGCTATATCAGGCATTGTTTTGTATTGTTTTTTTAATTCTATTAAATAATTCTTCCAAATCCTGAATGCTATCTACTGACCATGACTCAGTTTTAATTGTAAAGAATCCATCACCCATGCAATCTAAACCTAAGTCAGATCTTAGCTGAATAACAATTTCTTCGAATCCACCATCAATACAACTTCCTTCTTGCGTGAATGTAGCTTGAATACTATACAACTCTGGCTTTGGGATATCATCTGTAAATAATTTATTTTCCATTGTCTTGTTGTTTAAGTATTAACATAATCTCTCTTGTTAGAGAACCTGCTGTTTTAGTACCATCAATAACCCATTTGATAATGGCATTTTCTATAGCACTATATAGTTTATCTTCAGGCATTGTCTTGTGGTTTAAACTCCGTCATATATTTATAGTCCGTAGTATAGGTGGTTTTATTTTCAACAGAATAAACTTTCATATCAATCTTGTACCCAGGGTTATCTGTTATGCGATTGTATGTCCAAGCATTATCCATCCAAATGATTCTATTGTTAGGATAGATAAAGTAGTTACCATTGTCCATCTTGAACACGTGACCACACTTATGTTCAGGTGTCTCAGAAAAGTTAGTGTCTAGCATAGACTTATTTTCAAATGCCCAATCCAAAGTAAACAAGTAAGTTCCTTGCCTCTTTACTCCTGTAATAGATATAAGATCAGCTTTTAATCCTGACATTCTTGCTCTTACCTGAACATCTACGTATGAACTAAAGCAGTCCCAATACATGTACTCAGTCAGTGGTAGCTCCTCTGCATCTTTTCTCCAACAGAATGCGTTAATAGGTCTGCGTGTCCAGTTGACTCCGTTCTCCAAGAATGCCTCAAACAAAGGAACTCTCTTCTCTATTGATGCGACCGAGTGCACATCGCATAGCGTGTATTCTTTATGTCCCGATTCGCTATTAAATAAAAACTCGTTGCGAATAAAACAAGTAAGTGTTGGTATATTATGATTTAAGTATGGCATGTTAGTCTATGTTATGATATTTTGGTTCTGGTTTGCGATTTGCATCCCAAAAGGCTTGCCTATCTTTAATCGCTTTCTTTCTTGCTTCAATAACATCTTTAGCTTTATCAAATGAATCTACGTAATTACTTGAATCTAATGGGTGATCTAAAGTATGATGAGATAATGGACAGCTACTATGAATATCTCTATACCAAGTATCTCCTACTAATTTTACCTGAGCAACAAATCCATTATAGTTTTCTTGTATCCTATATTTTTCTTTGTTTTTTGTTATTTTATCGTACAATTTTTCAAACATTTCTAGTTTCATTTCTTCTATTTGTTTTAGGTTTTCATAATGTAATGGTATTCCAATAATAGCCATTTCAATTCGACCTAGTCTTTCTGAATCATTCATTGTCTTCTTGTTTATGGTGATGCAATTCACACATACCGTGTTCGTGATTTATATCAAAAAAAGTAGCCACCATTTCACCAACAGAAAAAAATCCTGTGCAAGCATACCCCATTTGTTCAGATATAGGACCTTTACCAATGCTTTCATTCCAAGGATGCTTAACTAGTTTTATGTGGTGCCTGCAATTACAACAACAACTACCATCATGCCAACCTTTATCACATTTACTTTTCATAATAATTCTAATTGTTTATCTTCTTTTAATGGGAACACCATCCACTTACCTGCACCATCACGACCCTCTACAGGGTTGCTTCCTGTCATATGCAAGCAGTAGGTACGTAGCCACGAATTAAATCGTTGCTTAGATAGCATACGGAACATGCCGTTGTTATCCGCTATGAACTTATCGAACACATCATCAGGTCTGAATCGCTGATTCATTGGTATGAATGATGGCCCAAACTCGTGAGCCCACTCAGCAAACTCAGCGTTAGTCTCTGCTCTGAACTTACGTTCTTTAAGGTTCACAAAGTTACATTTGACCAATCCCGTATTGAGGTAACCCTGCAATACTTTGATCATGTAGTTATCGAACGCACACCAGTCATCTTGGCTCCAATCGTTGAACAACAATCGACCAAACTCATCCTGAGGTGTGAAGTCTTTAGAGTAGAATTGCTTAAACTCCATCTCCCATTTACGTCTCTCAAATGAGTTACCCTTACCTTGTATGGCATAGTTTGTCGTGATGACCACCTTTGGAGACTTATGAAATGGAATCTTAATTGCATCCTTATTCTTACGCTCAACTGTGATACCCTCAGTAACCACCGAGAATAAACGCTCAAAGTCAAAGTTCTTCTTCACATCATCGAACACCAACACCTGCGTGTCTGTGCTCACTAACTGATAAGCAAAAGACTTATCGAACGAGAATGACTTACCATCAATAGTAACAGCTTTCTTCATGCGACTGATGCCGTTCATAAATAGACCCTTACCAGTACCTCCCTCAGGATTCTCTGATATCACCTCATCATTAATGATTACCGCAGGGCAGTAGCCACCATTCTTAAATGCGTGAAGGATGAAACCAATGGTTGACTCGATGGATGCCACACGCTGGTCGTCATTGCCACCAATGTTGCGAATGAATGTTTTGTAGTCACACTCATCTGCGGGACAGAAGATAAAGTCACGTTGGATGACTTGGTCTGACCACACGTAGCCACCTAAGTCCTCGTAGTTTAATAGGACAGTTTGATTCTTAGTCACCTTGACCACACCATTCTTGAAGTATAGGTACGCCTCATCCTTCGTGTCCTCCACAAAGTAGATGTTGACCGAGTCAAGCATAGACAAGAAGTCTTCCCTGAAGAAGCGAGTCTTATCAGCAAAATAATTATATACGCTTAGATCCTGGAAGTTATCAAGGATATGGTTTAACACAAAGTCCTTGATGTCATCCTCAGTGCACATCTCAATCAAGTTCTGATTGATGCGTACAAATATGAAGCCCTTGTTACCCTCAGGCACATACTTGCGATACCCATTGTTTTCTAGGAATGTCTTAAGCTCGTAGTGTATCAATGTCACCACACCCTTGTCACTCTTAGTCCAAAATGTATTCTTGCTTTGCTCCTCCTCGATTCTAGTTAGTACTGAATCAATCGTTCCGTCCTCCACTCCGGAGGCTTTCAATTGAGAACGGACATCCTTTTTTGGCACACCACGGCTAAGTTGATTCTTTGCAAAGTCAACACGTGATGTATCCTCAAAGTATTTAGTGGCATACTTATCTGTATGGCGATAGGCTGAATCAATGATGCCTTGAATCTCCTTGGTTGTAAAGTCCTCAGATGCAAATGCCATCATTCGATACATCGCCTCAGACTTAGACACGCCATACTCGTTGAACGCCATAGCTAATACGAATAAGTTATTGTTGCGTGCACCTGACACGAAGCCAAACTTATTGTCCCACCACTTAGCCAATCGATTGATAATCTCATCCTCATCATCGATAGGTATGGTTGGTCGCATGTCCTTAGTCACATGCTCAATCTCTGCATCATCTACCTTGTTCCACTCGATAGAGTTTACATTAACAAAAATGGTCGGATCGTAAGACTCGTAGCATACACGTGACACATTCTTGGATGTCTTATCAAACTGCTCGCAGTTATAGTAAGTCTCTAGTGCATTGAAGAATGACTTATGCTTGTTAACATCCTTTGGTATCTTAACCAACACCTTCAGGCCATTACCTGATGGTGATATAAAAACTGAAAACGTATAAGGGTCATTAGCCAGTTCATCTTTCTTGGCTAGTATCTCATCACTTGATGGGAAGTTGTCAAAGTCTAAACATATCAGACCACTATGCTCCATAAGAGCCGAGTCTTCACGCTTAGAGAACGTACCTGAGAAACATATCGCAGGCAACTCTTGCTTGAGCTTGTTACGTAGCTCCTTATCTTTCTCCAATCTAATCTTGCGGACAATGTCTTTGGACTTACCCTCCTTGACTCTCGAGAGTATAGCCAAGACATCCCGATAGAATGGGACAGATGTCTCTTTTATGTTAGAAAAAATAGTTACTTGCACGTCGTTTTAATTAAAGTGAGCACTTTGTACACGGTTTTGTGTACAAAATTTTTAATTTGTACACTAGTTAACTAATTGATTATTAGTATATTATATTCTTTTATGTACAAAGTGAACAAAATATATAAGAAAATAGAAAAAAATAATTTATCTAAAAAGAAAAAATATATATTCATCTAAGTCCCACATATTTTGTTCATTTGTACACAAGATTAGAATGGAAGATCTTGTTCTTCCACCGTTGGAGTTGGTGCAGGAGCCGGAGCAGGTGCACTTTGCTTGGCCGTAGAGCCACCATCAGATGACCAGACTAGCTTTGCATTACCCAAGTAAACTTTAGGGGCTTTAGCCTCACGTTCTTCTTGTGTTTGAGACTCATAGATACTAGCAGTGTTGCCATACTGGTCTGCCTCGTCATTAATCGAGATAGTTACATTTGCGTAAGTACCTTTTTTGCCTTCCACTAATTTAGATTTAGTGATTTTTTTTACATCTAATGATGCTGAAAATAATTGTGCCATAATTGTTTATTGTTTAGTAATAATTAATGTTCCTGTTACTTCTACTAGTTTTCCTGTTTTGTCTTCCATGAAATAATACCCATCAGATTTTTCTTCACTTAAAACTTTGCCAGAAGAAATCCATTGGTGAGTTATTGTCCCATCACAGTTAACTAATGCAACCGAGAACTTATCTCCAAGTCCTCCAATCTTTGATTGTTGTGCGTCTGTACATCCAAATGCTACGACAGCGGTGATTAATAATGCAATCTTTTTCATTTTATTGTTTGTTTAATTGTTTACTAATTCGTAAGTCATTTCAAAAATGTCGGGTTTGCAAGGGTAATATTCACCTTGAACTCCTCTAATAATATAATCTCCTTTAGATGCTATCATTACTCCTTCCAAAGTAGGAATTTTAAGGCATGGGCTACCTGTATCATCGGTACCAATAATAAAATGAGAGACCTCATTAATTGAGAAAACATCTAAACATCTGAAGTTTCCATCGTATTGTACAACAGATATTACTACCGGTTTCTTTCTGTATTGTGCCATAATTATAAAGTTTCTAATTTAAAATACTGAGTAATGTCATCGGTCGCATTTGGCCCGAAGAACTTTTGGTATACCTCGATAGCCTTGTAGACCTTCTCTCTGCCACGATCCAAGAACTCATCTGAGCATTCAAATAAGCCCGTACGACAGCTATCTTTCTCTACTGCAATAAACACCATAGGCTTACCGAATAACTGGTTGTAGATGTAAGCCTGGGAGTCGTAGTTATACTTACGTGCAGAGAACTTGAAGTCATCAAGGTTAGCCGTGGTCTTTAGGTCGATAAGAATCTCATCACCTACAATGTCTGACTTACCTTTCCATTGTACGCCACCAATCTCACCGATTGCCGGAACCTCGTACGCATTAGCTGAGTCACGGATCATATCGTAAAACGTGAGGTTTCCCATCAATGCCTTAGCCATGCGTTCACAATCATCAACTTCTTTCTGAAGTAATAACATGTCAGCACCTGAGGAGGCTAACGCATCTTTGTACAAGTTAGTCGTACGTGTCGATGCCTCCACTGCCATAAAGTTCTTTAACTTCTCAGGCTCCAGGATGAACGTATGAAAGTAAGACCCTGCAATCATAGCAGGAGTCTTTTCTTTCGGCACACCATACTGCGTAGGGTTGTACAATAGAGCTCCGATGTCTGAGTTTGATAGATAATTTCTACCTACACCTGAGTAATACTCAGTGTCATTTTTTAATGTTTCTAAGATGTTATTGCTCATTTGCGTGTGGGTTTTTAGTTGTCATTTGTGGCCATGTGTAAGCCAAATTTTCAATTCCAAAAATAGATGCAAGATATTTATCACCTACCTTTCCGAAAAAATGAGACACTCTCCAATCTGAGGCACCAGATTCTCTAACCCAAACAACATCACCACGTTTTGGCAATGGCTCAGGTCGCTCTTGGCTAAATCCTTCAAGGGTGTATTCGGTAAAGGATAGCATAGGTGGACCATCTGAATAAAATCTGCCATCTTGAGTAAACGAACCATTGCCTAATGGGAAAGAACATCTAATGGGGAATACGATATTTTTTAAATATATATCTTCAACCACACCCCAGCCTCCAAAGTAATGGCAAAAAACCCTATCACCTTTTTTAAATATCTGTCCCATTACTTCTTAAGTTTATTGATTGCTGACTTGACCTGATCTGATAACTCATACTTCTTGGATAAGTTCTTGAACACATCCTCAGACTTGAGTCCTATATTATCGACAACATAGTTGACTACTTTAGACCAGTTTGCATCGCCTACTGCAAGAGCCACCTTCGCGGCCACCTTTGGTGCGACAGCCTTAGCTGGCTCATCATGAAAGTCTTCCTTGTTGTACACGTTAAGAGCTAATCCATGCAAGGCTAATGCCTTAACCGTGCAACGTTGTATGGATTTGTTGACATCAAAGGAGGTAATCTTCTCCAATCGAATAGATGCATTACGTATATCCATGATTGGTAGATATTCTATGTGCTCCAAGTTATTGATTGTAACACCCACCTTAACCCACGCGGTTTGAGTATCGTGAAAATAATTCACACCATTCTCTGTCTCAAAGACAGTGCGTTGAACATCTGGATAATGCTGTTTAACTGCACCCCAGGCTGTGGACCAGCTGATATAGGATAAGTTACCTCGCTTCTCAACCTTACTAGACAGGTTGATTCCCGACAATACGTCGAATACTGATTTCGTTTTTTCCATTATATTATTTGATTAAAATGATGCACAAATTTAATTTTTTTCTTGAAATAAACAATAGCCAAGCAATAAATAATTATATAAATCTGCAAATCGAGACTCCAATGGCTCTGCCTTTGGTAGATCAGGATTCTTGATGTGTGCCTGAATAGAGCTCAATTGCTTATCAAAAAAGATTGACCATACTTGTAATGGACTAACACCAGCACGCTTGGCTGACTCCTTAAAATTGTTGAGAATGTCTACATTCTCTAACGTGTACTCAGGTTGCTTTGCCTCTCTAATGGACATCGCATGGTTGTATAGCGTATCGTACGCTTCGTTGAATTGTTCTTGTGTCATAATGATTTTGCTATGTTTAAAATTAATTCTTCTTGTTCGTGAGATAATCTAAGGTAGTTTAAGTTTATCTTTTCAAGTGCATCCTCAAATTCAATCTCTCTGACACTTAATTTATGAGTATCTCTGAGGATGCCATTAGGTATGTTATACCCTTTATCTCTAATTTCTTCAAGCAATTCTTTAATTTCGCTATCTGAACATTCTCTTACGTACTCCCACGGAGAGATATCTATTTCAACATCTTGATTAAATTCTGGCATTATTTTGTTGTTTAAAATGTTAAGTAATTAATTTTTTCTTCTAAAACTTTTACCACACCATTGTGCATCTGATCTATTAAACCAAATACTAATGCTACTTCTTTTTTATTTAATGCTACTTGATGATATGTATCATCGTTAGTTTTTATAATAATAACTAGACTATCTGCCTTGTATTCCTTTTCTGATTCTTCTTTTGTCATATCTCTATTTCCTTAATAACTTTTCTGTAATCATTTTTCTGCTCAGTTAAATATTCGATGTATGCATCAAGACTTTCTTGTGAAATAAAAGACTTTGTGTATTCATCATCTACATACAAATGCAGAGTTATGTCAATCCTGCATCTATCATACGCAGGACTAATTCCTTCTTTAAAGAATGCACTTCTTTCTTCAATTACTTTTAATTTCATGTTTTTCTTGTTTAATAGTTAATTCTTTTCCAGTTAAAGCGAAATAAAGGTTTTGAAGTTGATGCACGTATTTAATATCATATTGATATGCATAATGAAAAATCTGTTCTTGAGGTATCTCATTACCATTTTCATCTTCATCAGAAATTTGGTCGATGTCAAATCCATAAAATGACCATTTCAAATGATTTGATTTATACTTTGACCAGAATCCTAATTTCTCCAACCATTCTTCGGTTAAAGGTATAGGGTAAAGTTTATCCCATTCAACTACATAAGCTCCGAATAAATCCGTGTCTAATACTGGATAAGATTCTGAAATAATGTGCATCCTAAAAACTTCATTTTCAAATTCTACAAAATTTCCAATTCTTAATTCTGTTGCTTTCATACTAAATATCTGTCTATTGCGTTAGTTAATTGCTCGTAATTTAAAGCACTAGCTATCTTAATGTTAAAGTAGCGTTGTTGCTCCAACCAGTGCTCAGGTAGAGCATCGAATTGGATGAGTAGGTAATGATAATCGCCTGATGCTTTAAGCACCAATATATTCTTACCACCTACCACACTTGCGTACCGCAACCCTCTCTCCCGAAGGTGTCTGCGTGTCTTGGACAATAGTCCATCAGGCGTAATCTTGCGTCCCATTTCTTGGTACTGGCACATGACCAGATTTAATTAAGCGTCTCTTCTTATAGTCAATGTATTTGTAAAAACTGAAGTGACCTAATTTGTGACGTTGCAATAACATACGCTTGTCACACTCATCGCAGGTAGTGTGCATCGTTGTCTTGTTACCTGAGCGTTCAAATATCTTACGTAAGACATTCACATCATGCTCGTGCCCACACCATGGGCATGCCGTGTTGGATTCCTCGTATCCAAGACGTGATCTAATTATTTTTTCCATATGTTTCGTTATAATATTCTTCTTCATCTCTATGTTCAAGAATAGAACTAAGACCTTCTAAGTATGCTTTACATATTTGTTCTTTCTCCAACTTTAATAATGATTCAATCTTATCTTCAATCATTCTAGGTGTATCTAAGTCCATAGGGAATGTTTTCCTTGTCCATTCTAACATTCGTTGCATTGCTGTTTTATTTTCCATAAGTTTCGTTATAATATTGTTCTGCTTCATCCGTAAGAATATCTGTACCTGTTTTACTCATGTCTACTTTATGCATGTGCATAGCAAATTCTATCGTTTGCTTCTTCTCCATTTCAATTGCTTTGTTAACATATCCAGATAAGTCAACTGAATCCATAAAAGCATTGTAGTATTTTATCTTAGGAGGTTTGCTTAAATCAATATCATATTCCTCATTAAAATAGTCTTCCATTTCTACTAAGATTTGTTCGACTAGCCATTGTACTGCCGTTTGTTTATTTTCCATCGTCTTCATCGTTTAAAATCATTTCAATAAATTTATTTGCCAATAACTTATCATCAATAGAAAACTTATTGTCATAGTATGGTTCAGTTAAAAACGATGCCATCGCAGCGATTCGTTCTGATTTAGAATAACCTTCACCATTCAAAGGATGTCTAAAATATTTCATAGAATTATATTTCGATAAAATCAATTCTTTATTTCCTGTCATGATAGTCTAATTAAAATGTAAATACAAAGCAGTGCACTAAGTGTACCTGATACACCAATGATAGCACCAATAATAAATTGTCTGAAGGCAATCTCTGAGACTTCCTTGCAGTTATATTTTTCTTCCATCTCTTTCACGAGCTAGTTCTTGTTTAGATAATGCCGTTACTAAGTTCTTAGTGCCAGTTTGATTTTGTTCAAATTCCTTCATCTTATTGATGCCATACAAAACAGATGCGTGGTCAATAGGATAGCCGTACCGCTCGCAGTACCTCTGTATCTCCCATATTTTCACATCCTCCTTGTCACATAGTGCATAGAAATGATGACGAGCTGATACAATTGGGAATGCCTTTGTGTTTAAAAACATATCCTTCTTTCTGATTCGGTGTCGATAACAAATTCGCCTTGCGATTCTGTCTATCTTGTCAATGTCTGATATAATCATATAATAGATATTAAAAAGTAAATAATGTAAGCCCAAAACAAACCAAGTAGGACTAAAAATAATCTAGCGTTCTTCATTTGTGTCGTCTATTGCAACCGCCATAGCTAAAACTAGGACGCCAACTGTGAAGAATAAGAATGTAGCAACCAAGTATGTAAATAAACCCGATATGATTGCAAGGGCAAATAGCCCATAAGAAATTTTATATAATGAATTCATAGTTCAGTGTATTGTGAGATTATCTCATCGAAATCTCTGATTAAATTTTTACTAACATTGTCGTAACTAGTCCACAACCAGTCGTTACCATCGTAGCACTGGAGAATATATTTCTTGGTGATTGGATCTCGTGTAAACTTCATTTGCACCGTACGTTTGGTTGCGGTCGGTAGGTAGAATGTTCCCCCTTTCTTGCCAGAAATTAGTAACTCCCTGAACTTGTCTATTTGCTCTGTCATTTCTTTGTTGGTCTAGGAATTGTTGGTGCTTCGCATTATTGTATTGCTCCACAAATTGTAAGATTTGATTGTCGTACTCGCAAGCCTGCCCGAACTGAGCATACTCGCACCATTCGTTGTATGTCATTTGTCTAGTTCGTTTAAAATTGGTACAATAGTCATTTGTAAATCGTCGATAATATCTAGCATTTCCTCATCTTCTAAATGGTCTCGCATCCATTCTAATTTGTTCCAGTACACATCGCCTAATTTCATTGGCTCGTTTGTGTTTTCATTCATCCAATTATCCCAATTGATAGTATTGAATGCAGTTTGTAATTGCGCGTCTAAGGTGGTGTTCATAGTTTATAATAGTTCAGGTACTTTAAAATTTTCCATTAAATAATCTAACATCTCGCCATCTGAAAGGACTTCTCCTGCGGACTCTTCTAAGCCCATAAATAAATAGTTCCAGTCGGCCACATTTTGCTCCTTTTTAAAATATTTTACTTCTGCCTCTGATATTTCTAGGTAAGAATCCCATCCTATAAGATGTTCAGCCAGCTCTGTGACATCATTTAAGTTAGAGTCGTGTCCAATTAACTCCCACTTATTTTTGTTCTCAAATAATGTTTTATAATTATTTTGTTTGAATAGTTCGATGCCATATGCACCTAATAAAAAGTATCTCATGTTAGTTTGCGTTTAAATGTTCGTTTACTTTGTTCATATTTACTCCGACAGAGGTTATATAGTCTTCGAGCTCGTCGCTCATCGAGGTGAAATATTTTTGCTCCACCTCTTCTCTTGTAACCTTGTCTACTAACTGGGTTTTGATTAGGCCACCGATCGAGGTGGTAACGTACAAGGTGTACCCGTTTGTTTTAAATGCTTTGCGTGCCATTAGTTTTTTTCTATAAAGTCTTCAATGTGAAAATTAATTACATCCCAGTTTATACCTACATTTGCATCGTGGTAGTGCAATAGATTGTCAAGTATTTTATCTGCTTGCGTTTCAGTTAATTCAATGTCTAATGTTTCAGCAACTGCTAATACATCTTCGGTGCTCCATTTGATTTCAATTGTTTTCATGATAATAAGGGATTATATATTTATTTAAAAATTCAATTGGTTCTAAATTGCATACAATAGGACGTGAAGTGTTTGCGTAGTTATATTCTTTTTCTCCATTGCCTAGGTTCGTCACCTGAAGCGTGCAAATGTCGCTATACATTCCGTCTAATTTTGCCAGGTGCATATAAAGAGTAACGTCTCCCCGTTCCCATTCCTTGACTAACAACCCGTCCTTGCGTTCTGTTAAATCTTTGCGGTCAATTATTGTTGTGTTCATACGTTTGATAAAATATAGGTTTCTATTTCGTTTGCTTTGCTAGTGCATAGCCTAGCCATTAGGAAATTATTTAAGTACTCAGCCTCAGCGTTTGCGTGCCTAGGATTGCCCATAAAGAAATTTATTTCCTCAGTGCCTGTAGTTATATTAACTTTTTTGTTTCGGCTAATTAATATCTTGTATTTATCGCCTAATGAATTTAATTTAAAGGTCTTTTGCATTGCTATTTGATTTTAACTAGTTTAAATTGTATTTCTGAATTGTCATCGATTATCTTTTGCACCTTGCCTAAATTCTCGCTAGGTATCATCGTCGCGTAAATTAAATTTTCTACTTGTGTTCCCTTGTCAAGGTCTAAAGCCTTGAATTTATTTTGAAAGGAGAATTTTGCGTAAAGTCTGTAGTATGTTTGCATTTTAGTGAGGTTTGATAGTTACGGATTTTGCTTTTGATTGAGTGCCCATGCATAGTTTGCAATTTTCGCAGGTTGTTTTTTGGCCTGCCTCTTTTGAAGCGGGGCAAGTCACGTAATTTTTATTTGTAGTCTCACCCACGAAGAAAGTTCTAAAGCCTGATTTTTGGGCAAGGTTTGAAATTGTTTCGGTCTCTACAGAGGCCATAAAATAATCTTTTGCCCATGAATTTTTGTGCCATTGGTGTGTGTAGCCAGTCCAAAACTTTGCTCGCTTGCTTATCTTACTTACAAGGGCTTCACCTAGTAAAATTGGCTCGCCATAAGACCCAAAACGTATACCTTTTCCAGCGATCGCGTCGAGTAAGTCCGCCTCTAATTCTGGGGATAGTTCAGGGATATTATCAAGCCCTAATTTGCGAAGGCTTCGAACCTTTGAAGAAAGTCCCATTTCTGATTGACCTTTGCGAACGTAGCAAGTTTTATTTATATCCTTTGAGTGCGGGCAGTCAAAACAAACCGCTTTATCAGATAAAGTAGATATTTTAGCCTCGCTATTTATCCATTCGGCAGGAATGATATAATTTTGAATAAGAGCACCCGTTTTTGTGTTTCCAGTTTTGAACTGAAAATTTACAATTATATTGCCAGTTTTGAAATTTAAGTTTTTCATATTGCGTATTTTTATAGGTTGTTAATTTCGTTTTCTAAGTCGTTAATATTGTAAGATTGAAACACAATACCACCACCGAAGGCTTTTGTATGATATTTTCGGCCTCCTATTGCGTTCGCCTTCTTGCATGCAAGAGCGTATTTTTGGTCAATGCTTAAGCCTTCGCCATCAATAGGTATATTTAAAAAATGGGTTACGTAGCGAGGGTTTCCGTTAACGTCGTTTTTAATTTTTGTAAATTCCATAATGTTATTTATTTAAGGTGATTAAATTGTTTTGCGTTTTTGTTGATGCAAAGTAATGTATTTTTTCAGATACTTGTCAAGTACTTGTTGAAAACTTTTTTAGCATTATTAGAAAAATGCAATGAATAGAGCCTAATTAGGCAAAAGTTCTTTAAAAAATGCAAGGATATTTTTGCAATAGTTTGAGCCTAATTTTGTGGTAATTCAAATTCTATTTAACATAATGTTAGGTTTGTGGCGGGGGTAACGCGGCCACTCCCCTCCCTTAATTTTATTTTCACCCTCCCGAAATAAATTTTTAGACTAGCCTAAAAAATTCTATTTAACATAATGTTGCGAATGCAATGGGAACAATTAGATAAACTACTAAACGCTTGCGGTCAATTGTTAGGTAGTTAGATAAATATCTAATTAGCAAGACGGCTAATTATAGTCAATCGAGTAGAGCCCGAAGCCCCGAAGCGAAGCCCCCCAAAAAAGCCAAAAAATCTACGGCAATTTTCCCAAATCCGACCCCCCGTACCTCGATCAAGAGCGTTTCCCTTTGGGCCCCGGTCGGCTGAGATGGGGGTGTTACCCAACACCCATATTTATCTAACATTCTTTTTTAACCCCAAACCGTGTACAGATTCTACATTTGTACACAATTATGACTTCTTTGTGTACAAAATATGTACAAAAGTATTTTTCTACAATTCTATAACTTATTGATTATTAGTTATTTATATTAAGTATTTATTCTTTTATGAACAAAATGAACAAAATAAATAAGAAAAGTAAAAAAAATTTCACACGCTCAAAATAAAAAAAATATATTTACTTAATACGGCAAAAAAGTTTGCAAGTTTACATATTGTACATTTCATTTGTTTTTAGTATATTTGTACAAATAATAAAATATAATATGAAACTCTACAATTCCAAACCCCAAAAACTTATTAGGGTAAACATCAAACAGGCAGATCATCCAGTTATACATTTGGCATTTGACGAATGCGAATTATTAGATTGTGCTGAGTCACTATTGTCTTATATCAATTCGGGATTGCCACAAAAGAACAGTGGTGACAAATACAAAATTACTATTCAATGTCGTGAATGGGAGAACTCTAAGAATGGGCTATCGACAAGTTTTAGTTTTGTTGGACCAGATAGTTCGTTTGTAAGGGATTGCATTGTCAGTCATTTTGACAATTAATCTTGTTTGGTGTAACAATTGTATATAGATTTGTAACAAATTAAATTTAACATGATAGTAAAAGACATCGTCTTCGGAGATGAAGGCAGACAGAAATTAATTAAGGGTGTTAATACAATTGCGAATGCAGTTGGGTCTACACTAGGAGCTCGTGGTCGCACGGTGCTTATTGAGTCCGAGCAACACGTTGGTGGCATTACAGTAACCAAGGATGGTGTGACGGTCGCTAAGTCAATTAACTTAATGGACCCATCTGAGAACTTGGCGGTCATGATCATGCGAGAAGCATCTGAGAAGACTGCTAACTCGGCAGGTGATGGTACGACAACAAGTATGGTGCTGGCACAAGCCATCATCCATGCGGCAATGGGTGTGCTTACACCAGAAGATAACACCACACAGGTTCTACGTGATGTGCAATCTGCAGCACTTAAGGTGGCTGAGGAGCTGACGGCTATGTCAACTGAGATTACATCAGACAAGTTGGTGGACGTGGCTACTATCTCTGCTAATGGCGACAAAGAGATTGGCAAGATCATTGCTGATGCGTACAATCAAGTTGGTCTATCAGGAGTGGTGACTGTTGGAGCATCGGAGACATCGGACACATACGCTGAGGTGGTCAGTGGTATGAAGATAGACAGAGGGTTTGCAAGTAAGTACTTTGTGACAGACCACAAGAAGCAAGAGGCTGTGCTAGACAAGCCATACATCTTGGTGACTGACCAGCCCATTACAAACCTTAACGACATCTTGCCTATTTTGGAGTTCATCCACCAAGGCAGACATTCATTATTGATCATTGGGGAGCTCGATGAGAACTCACTAAACTCACTTAACGTGAACAAGATTAAGTTGGGTCTAAAAGTAAGCACTATTATTCCTCCGTCATTTGGCTACAAGCGTCATCAGATCATGCAGGACATCGCTATTGCGACAGGGGCTAAGTACTTCTCTGAGCAGACAGGTGACAACTTAATGATGGTCACTATTGACGACTGCGGACAAGCAGGCAAGGTGGTGAGCTCACGGTTCAATACCATTATCTTCGATGCTGTTGGAGCCGGGGAGGAGAGAGTACAAGAGTTGCAAGAGCAGATGGCCGTGGAGTCTCAGGCTATTGAGAAAGAATTCTTAAAAGAACGCATCGCTAATCTAGGTGGTGGCGTGGCTATCATTAAGGTGGGTGCTAACTCAGACATTGAGCAGAAGGAGAAGAAAGACCGAGTGGATGATGCGGTGTGTGCGGTGAGAGCAGCACTAGAAGAAGGCATCCTTCCAGGTGGTGGCGTGGCGTTAAAAGATATCGCTGCTACTATGGACGTGGAGAACAAAGGCACCGAGATATTACAAATGGCGATGCTGGCTCCAATGATCAAGATACTATCCAATGCAGGCATAGATGTGGATGGTGCAGACTTTGATGAAGGTAAGCAGTTGTCTAAGGGAGGCATTGGTATGAACGTAGCTACAGGGGCATACTGCCACATGATGAGCGTTGGGATCATTGACCCGACTAAGGTGTGCAAGGAGGCTCTAAAGAATGCTGTATCTGTTGCAGTAACACTATTATCTACAGAGACGGTGATAACCAACATTAGAGCATAATATTGCACTTAATGGTGAAGAAAGTCAACAATTGTGTAATATTTTCGACTAAAGTGTCTTATATTACACAATGTTGTGTAATATTTTCCACTAAAATGTAAATTATATTATACATGAGTAAAACTTATTTTTGCATAAAAAGCCTATTTATAGCTACTATTGCAAATAAAAACTAAATATTAATAAATAGTAATGTATAATATAATTTACAAATTTGTTAATTCTTGCACAATAGTAGTGCAATAATATGCACAGTTTGCATAATAAGAGTGCATAATTCGGAAGATTTCCGAGTTGCGTAACAAATTTTGCCAAAATACGTTACAAAATAGTGCCAAATTCGGAAGTTGATATCGTTGATATTAATGATAGTTCAAATTATCGTCGATATTAGAAGTAATACTACGGATATTTCAAAAAATGTTAATAATCCAAACCAATATGGGGAGGAAAATGATAATTATCCAAACCAATAGTTTATATTAGTAATGCACACTATTGACGAAACTTGTCAAAATTTGCAAGTTCTGATAATAAGGTTAAATAAAATTTACAAATTTGTAAATAAATGTAAAATAAAATTAATGTTATGAAAGTAATCGGAAAGAATATTCTAATCGTGCCTCAAGAAGAGGAGACAAAGTCAAAAGGTGGGTTAATTATGACCGCATCGGACGTAAATGAGCTACGCTACAAGAAAGCAACCGTGGTATCACAAGGCTCGCTAGTAGATGGCATTAAGCCAGGCTCATTTATCTACTTTGATCGCGCAGCTGGCCACACCATTCGTATCAATGAGGACCTATATACGGTCATTACGGAAAAAGATGTCGTAGTAGTACTTTAATTAAATAATATGAAAAAGAAATCTAAAGGGTTTGCTTTAATTATCCTACCACTAATTGCATTTGAAATGCATGAAGATGGAACAAGGGAACTTATGTTCGGGTGGTTGACACACACTTGGTGGATAAGATTTTAAAATATTAGTCAGGTGGCGGAAGGGTCGTATCAGGAGTTCCCGGCCGACGGTAGACGCAAAAAGCCAACTCGTAGGTAGTATTAAGCTATCATAAAGCAGAAGCGAGTATAAATAAGATGATCCCCAGTTCGTGTCTGACAAGGTGGCACTGGGGCTTGCAGGTTCGAATCCTGTCCTGACTACTTCGGAATGGTTAGCACTAGACAACAAATCAAAAAGGAAGTGCAACTTAGTCAGGTGGCGGAATTGGTAGACGCAGACCTCATGTGTTAGTATGTTATTAAAGCATATTACAGGTTCGAATCCTGTCCTGACTACGGAGAAATAGCAATCTCCCAATATGGCATTCAGTCCCTTAATCTGGAGAACTTGCTTGACAGCTGGAAAGACAGCAAATTCGGACTTATAGCTCAGATGGTTAGAGCAGGTCGCTCATAACGACAAGGTCACAGGTTCGACCCCTGTTTGGTCCACTAACTAAATAAATAAAAATAAAATGAGCGAATCAAGAGAAATGACATTCGGGGAAAAGTTGGTTGGATTATCATTTAATCCATCAGGAGACAGTAAAGTACAAAGAGCAAAAGAACTATGTGCTGAGTTAGCTGACTTGGTATATGAAGGCAACGAAGTGTTAAATGTTAATAACTCAGTTAAGCATCATCTATTACATCATACCTATGGAGAAATCTTAAACGCTCAGATGAATGTTGTAAAAGTATTAACACTGAAATACTAAAAGTCTTTATTAAGTCTACCAATGACCCTGTCATATTGCCTTGTGGCAAAGTGATGGGGTTTATTATTTTTAGGTTTGATGTCAGATAGCTTAGGAATGGGTTTTTGACCCTGCAACATCTCATAAACTTGACGCATAATGGACTTGGCTTGGTGAGATAGCTCATAAATCGCCCGTTTGCCCGGTTCAGGCTTGCGAAAATGCACAATAAGTCCTTTTTCCATCAAATCTAGGCGTCTATTTTTAGTAAATCCAAAGATTTGGCAGTACTGGTCGAACTGGTTAGCGTCAAATACGTGCTCGGAGTACAAGTAGCACAGCATCTCAAAGTCTTCTAGGCTTAATCCGTGCTTATGACGAGCCCAAGCACGCACAACTTTGATGTATTTTAGAAAATCTTTGTCAACAGCCTCACGTCTAACGACAATGGGCTTGACCTTATATTCACGCACTTTGACAGCTCTAGGCTTAATCTTCCTAGGCTTCATATATGTTTTTATCATTAGATTTTATTTTTACAAAATTACTTATCTTTGTCAAATAATAATAATACTATGGCACTAAACAGAGATTTTCCATTGTCACCGACTCCAGAGTCAAAAGCAGACAGTGTAGATGTAGCAAAAGCAAAAGCAGGATATTATGGGAATAAAGATTTTGCTAGAAAAGATTGGCTAACTAATATTAACACACCACTTACTGATTCTACAAACAAGTATGCTAATATTGTTTTTGATGCTACTAAAAACATGAGCAAAAAAGATTTAGTGAATAAAGGCGTTAAAAGAACTATTACATCCAAAGGAGATACTACTTTAAGTTTTAACTCAAAAGGAATGAATTTCAAAAGAGATTATACTAGATCAAAAAAATAACATGGCTAAGAAAAATTCAATGATTAAGATTGGCGACTTGAAGGGAGTCGTTGGTGGTATGAGAAAAGCAATGACTGAGCGTGAAGACGAGCGTACAATGCTTCAAAAAAACCGTAACTTAGGACTAGCTCCAGATCAAGATAAGGCTGCTGCAGAGCGTATTGCTCGTATCCGTAAAGAGAACGCATATTATGCACCAATCGCAGAGCGTTATCAAGGATTGATCGACTCAAAGACAAAGGGACGTGATATTCCTTTGCCTTCTTCTTCACAATTATTTGGAAAATAAGTAATGAAAGACGTTATCAAGAAAGCCGCTAAGTTTGAATCCGCTAAATCTTTAGACGGATATATGAGCTTTCTAAAAGGTAACGTAGGTAAAATACATAATATGGAAAAGACACCAATGACACGACCAATGCCTAAAACACAAATGGGCATCACTAAAATTGCAGCTGCTAAGAAAGCAGTTAAGGTTGCTAAGGTAATGAAAATTGCCAATGCTATGAAGAAAAAATAATGAAAGGCTTAGGAGACGTAGTCGAGCATGTTGCTAAGGTAACAGGCGTTGCAGCCGCTGTTAAAGCCGTCGCAGGTGATGACTGCGGCTGTGCTGCTAGAAGAGACGCACTAAATAGGGCATTCCCATTTAATAAACCACAAGATGGCAAAGACAGCAGCTTGGACAAGAAAAGAAGGTAAGGATCCGAAAGGTGGGCTGAACGCTAAAGGCGTTGCGTCCTACCGACGTGAGAATCCGGGTAGTAAACTGCAGACAGCAGTGACTACCCCCCCATCTAAATTAAAAGCGGGCAGCAGAGATGCTGCTAGACGCAAGTCATTCTGTGCAAGAATGTCCGGAGTCGATGGTCCAATGAAGAAGCCAAATGGCGAGCCAACAAGAAAAGCATTAGCACTAAGAAAATGGAACTGTTAGTATGAAAAAGAAACTAAATAAGTTAGGAGTAGAAAACTCTTTGTGGAATAATATCCGTGCCAAATCAGGAAGTGGAAAGAAGCCAACTGCGGAAATGCTAAAGCAAGAAAAGAAAATTGTTGCTAAAGAAAAGAAGAAAAAGTAATGGCAGGACGGACATCTGAATACTATAAGACTCATCCGGAGGCTCGCAAAAAACGTCTTGAATATCAGGCTGAATATAACAAGAGAGCTGATCAATTAAAAAAGCGTATTGAGCTTAACAAAATCAACCGTGACCGTGGTCAATATGGCGATGGCGATGGCAAAGATATGAGCCACAAGAGAAATGGCCGTGTGGTAGAAGAATCTGCTAGTAAAAACCGTGGATCTCGTTCAAATATGCCTGGCGATCGTCGGGCAAGAGGTTCAAAAAGTAAAAAGTAATGGCTATCTTAAAAGTTGCTGGGCAAACCCACAAAGTTTTCAAGAATAAAAAAGGCGATGTCATTGTAGACCACACGGCAGGTAGACCCGCTGGCAAGTGGGATAAAATTAACTTGACTAAAAAGGCTAAAGCTAAAACAATAGAGGATGGTATTGAGTCTATCCGCAAATGGCATAGAGAGAATCCTTATAAAACAAAAAAGTAATATCTTTGTACTTCAAAACATCAAAACACATGAAAAAGGTATCTAAAAAAACAGCGTTCAATATTAAAGAAGCAAGCAACCAAAAATTGACAGCAACTGCACGTAAGCACTATGCTGAGAATGCTCAAGCTGCAATGAAAAACAAAAAGAAGAAATAAGATGGGTGTTTTAAATTACGTACAGTCGGGGCGTGCTGCAGCAGTAACGCCATCAAACACTGATAATATTCCTAGCGTATCAGGTGGCACAAATGATGAGGGATGTATCCTTTACATTGGTGGTACTGGTAACTTAAAGGTGTTAACTATTGGTGGTGACGAGGTTATCTTCTACGCAGTACCAGCAGGCACAACTCTTCAAGTTCGTGTTAAGAGAGTTTTCTCTACAGGAACAGCAGCTACAAACATTGTTGCTCTTTGGTAATATGACGGAAGAGGATTTGAAAATAGGACTATTGAACGCATCGACATTGATCTTGTCGTTCACAAATATCGAAGCTGCCTTACGGTTAGCATTGTTGGCTGTGTCTATTATTTACACAGGGTTTAAGTTATATAACTTAATTAAAGGCAAAGAGTAATGTGGAATATATTTAAAGACTCAAATGACGTAAATGAGCAATCTGTTGCTGCATTTATTGCACTTGGGTTGGTAGCTATTATTGCTTTGGCTGATGTTGTTGCTGGTATTCTAGGTAATGACTTAACCGTAAAAGAGTTTATTTTTGATTCACTATTAATATATTCTGCATCTGCATTAGGTATAGCAGGGTATAAATCAATCAATGGCAAAAGCAAATAACGAATCTAAAAAGATAACCTTTGGCGTAAGACGCAAAGGTAAGCACGCTAAAACAAATGGGCCAAAAGATTGCAAGTCAAAGAAATCGAGAGGTCAAGGATGATAAAATTAACTACTTATGTAGTGTCGGCTATAGTAGCACTAGCTATGTGTATAGATCTTGTTTTTATTTTCTTGCATTTTTTTAATGAAGATTTAATTAGACAGATAATCAAATGAAACTATCAGAGCACCTAGACTTATCAGAAGTTACAAGGTCAGATTCAGCCAAAAGAAAAGGTATTGCTAATACTCCAACACCAGAACATTTAGAAAACTTCAAAAGACTTGCCGAGCATGTATTTGAACCTATTCGTAATCACTTCGGTGTACCTATTTACATTTCAAGCGGATATCGATCGAAAGAGCTCAACAAAGCTGTTGGGGGATCATCGACTTCTGACCACTGTTATGGCAGAGCTATTGACATTGATATGGATGGATCTAGTTCAGGTGTGTCAAACAATGACGTGTTTCATTTCATCAAAGATAATTTAAATTTTAAGCAGCTCATTGCTGAGTTCCCACAAGCAGGTAAGCTAGGATGGGTGCATGTGGCATATGGAGACGGCTTAAATAACAATCAGATATTAGTTGCGACAAAAAAGGCAGGCAAAACTGTTTATTTACCATACAAAGGAAACGAAAAACTAGTAAGCTAATGAAAAGATTGTTTTTATTATTGTTAATTATAACAGTTTCTTGTCGTCCAACAAAAACAATTACTGAGTACAAAGAGGTTGTACGTGTAGATACGTTCAAAATCGAACGTGCAGCAAAAATACTTCCAGCTGTACATGATACATTATTAATTGAGAATCCGTGTGATTCTTCTGGCATTTTAAGCACGTTTTATAGCAAGATAAGAATACCACAAGGGCAAGTAGTAATTCGCTCCGTACGTGGCAAGATTGAGGCCACAGTTGACATTGATTCAATCGCTCAAGTGTACGAAGATAAGTATAGAAGCAAAAATAATTCTAGCATTAGTGTAAAAAACGTTGAGGTTATTAAATACTTAGTTCCTACTTGGGCTATTATAGTTATCCTAATAGAGTCGGCTATTATTATATTATATGCCTATTTCAAATTTCTAGTACTTAGATAAATTTGCGTATTTTTGCTAGATAATAAGTAAAGACATTTTCAATGGCGAGAATACAAACCTACCCCAATGATATATTTGTTACCGGAAACGATAAGTGGATTGGTAGCGACGCTAACAACGACTTCATCACCAAAAACTTTACAGCAAATGCTGTTGCCGATTATTTTAATCGGGTAGGTATTATCGATACAGGTAGTTTCAACTGGTCATACAGAATGTATGCACCAACAGAATCTCAGCCTGCGAAGACGTTTGAGTTAATTGGCCATCCATTTGACACAGTAGATGTAATTGGACTTGCAGGTACTATTAAAGTATCTTTCTTGTCTATGGGTAACACTGAGCCAGGAATATATATTGAAGAAGTTTGGAATGATAAGATTATTCTTGTTAATCGCCCAGGCTTTCCTAGTGAGTACGGATTATATAGAGTAACTGCTGTCGTTCAAGATGGCGACTATTACTTGTTAGATTTAACTTTCTTGCAAGGAAATTCAGGTATTGTTAACGAAGATGAGCCAGTTACATTCGGCTTATTTGCAGGTGTAAGTGGCACATCAGGTACAACAGGTACATCAGGTACAAGTGGTACAACAGGTACATCAGGTACAAGTGGTTCAGATGGCACAAGCGGGTCATCGGGAACTACAGGTACATCTGGCACTAGTGGTTCAGATGGTACAAGTGGATCTTCAGGTACAACAGGTACTTCGGGTTCATCGGGAACAGGAGGTACATCTGGTACTAGTGGAACTAATGGTTCCGCAGGCACCTCTGGTACACGTGGTACGTCAGGTACATCAGGTATTGACGGTATCGACGGGACAGATGGTACATCAGGCACAAGCGGAACAGATGGAACGGGAGGTACTAGTGGGACAACTGGAACTAGCGGTACATCAGGAATAGATGGAACTAGCGGTTCAGGTGGAACTAGCGGAACTAGTGGAGTTAACGGTACATCAGGTACAGGGGGAACAAGCGGAACAGATGGCACTGGTGGAACCTCGGGTACAGATGGTACCGGTGGCACTTCGGGCACATCAGGTTCTAGTGGGTCATCAGGTATTGATGGAACCTCAGGAATAAATGGTACATCAGGTATTGATGGCACTAGTGGCTCATCAGGAAGCTCAGGTACATCTGCTACCTCAGGTACGGATGGTACAGGTGGCACGTCAGGTACGACAGGTACTAGTGGTACTGCAGGTACATCAGGTACAACAGGTACATCAGGTACAGGTGGTACGTCAGGTGTTGATGGTGTTAGTGGTGGTCGTGTTTACTATTTTAATAATAGTCAATCATCTTCTATTTCTCCATACAAAGTGTTGTCTACTGAGCCTACATTAGGTGCATTACAGACGATAACTGTTAATATGACTGGTAACCAACAAAATGTGTTGGTTCAACAATTTATAACAGAGCAATTAGGATTTACTATTATCCCATCAGGCGTACAAAGATTCCATCTTCATACACTAAAGCCTCAGGATAATGACAATATACAAGTTTATGTAACATTACAACTTGCTGACTCAACAGGTACGCCTTATGGAACATTAGCTACATCATCTGTAGTTCTTTTGTCTTGGTTTGGTACAGGTGTTATTGCGGAGACGACAGTAGACTTTGTATTCCCACATACGACAATCGATGCAACAGATCGTATGATTGTCAAGATTTACTACAACAATAACGAAAGCACTGCAAGAACTGCGGAGTGGTATACAGAAGATAGCGAGTACTCTTATGTGACTACATCTATTGCTGCTGCATCAGGTACAAGTGGTGTTAGTGGAACTTCAGGCACATCAGGTTCAAGTGGATCATCAGGTACAGCTGGTACAAGTGGTGTAGACGGCACATCTGGTACTGCAGGCACATCAGGAGCTGATGGTACTAGCGGAGTAAGCGGTACATCAGGTGTGAGTGGAACTTCAGGGGTAGATGGCACGAGTGGGGTGAATGGTACTAGTGGTACATCAGGAGTTAGTGGATCATCAGGTACATCGGGAGCAAGTGGCACGTCAGGTGTATCAGGTACATCAGGTGTCAATGGAACCTCAGGTGTCGATGGAACTTCAGGATTAAACGGTAGTTCAGGTACATCAGGAGCTAATGGTACATCTGGAACATCGGGAACAACTCCAGTTGGTCAGATTACCGGCTCGTTGACTACTAATTATATCCCGAAAGCAACAGGCACTACTACTGTTGGTGATAGTCAAATATTTGATAATGGAACAAGTATTGGTATTGCAACAACAACACCAAACAGGAAACTAGAAATAATTACAGGTAGTTCGACTGCAACTAATGGCATTAGAATAAACTATGCTGCAGGAAATACTTCAGAGGGTATGGATATTACATACCTGAGCTCAGGAGCAACAACAACAAGTTTTGACAGTATATATGATTCTAATGACGCTGTAATGCGTTTTAGAATGAAAACTTCAACAGCTTCACCTGTTACTGCATTATCAATATTAGGTTCAGGAGCAGCAACGTTTTTGAATAGTGTTACGGCAGGTTCTTTTAGTGGTGCTTCCGCTTTATTTTCAAATTTTGGTTCAGCAACTTCTGCAGTAGTAGGATTTGGTGATTTAAACAATGGTTTATTTAGACCAGCTTTAAATGCTTTAGCAATCACTACAAATGGAGTTCAGAGGGTAACAGTAGGAAGTGATGGAGCAGCTACATTCTCTGCAGGCGTTTCTGCTGCAAGTTTTAGTACAGGAGGAGATATTTATTTTACAACAGCAAGTTCAGGATTATATGTATATGCTACTAAACCTGCTATTCGTTATTCATATTTTGGTTATTCAAGTGGGTACAATGGCGTATTGGTTGGAGGAACAGGAAGTCAAACATTATTCTTTAATGTTGATGTTACAGGTAATCCAAGTGGAGCATTTAGTGGTGCTGGTAATGAATATGTTTGGAGAAATACAGGTTCATTTATTACACCTAATGTTTCTAATAATGGATACAATACCTTATTAAGTTGGAATTCAGATGGTGCATTAACTCTTCCAGGTGCAACATCAATCGGAAGTTTAGTTACAAATTCTCTACGAATTGGTGATTATACAGGTAGTCCATCATTAACTTTTGCTGCATCATCAAATGGATTAAGCAAAATAAATTTTTATGATGCAAATACCACCGAAGGTTTGTATTTAAGGACAGATGGTGAGCAATACGGAGGTACAATGACCTTTGGTGCAAGATGGGATGATGATGAGGCAAAGATTGTATTTAAAATGTATCAAACATCTGCAGGAGCAGGATACAATGCAAGAGTAGGAATTGGCACAACAGATCCTGCAGGAGAATTAACTGTTAAAAGAAATTATAGTCAGTCATTTACCCCTGCATATATTGGCAACACTTCTTATACTGCTTGGAATCGCCAAACCTATGATACATTTGTTTTGCAAGCAGATGATGTAACATCGTTTAGAATGGTTGAAAAAAATGGAGAAACAACTACATCAGACCAAGTATTAACTTTTGCAGTTGGCGATGGATATGCTAGAATTGCTTCATCTGCAGTTCCATTACAATTCTTTGTAAATGGTAGTCCATCCGCATTTGCATACACAGGGTTAAGTGGAACATTAGCATTATCTATTGCTACTTCTGGAGCTGCCACGTTTTCGAGTACATTGAGAAGTGGTAATATCGGTATTAATACAGCTGCTCTTGCTAATACTGCATTAAGAGTTGTCCAAAATGCTAATGACGACTGGACGGCAGGATTCTCCAATAATAATGTTTCCGCATATGGTGTTTATATTGATCATAGTTCAGCAACTTCTAGTTCAATTGCCGCTTTTCAAGTTTACACACCAACGGGGACTGGATTAAAAATGCAGAACAATGGTAGATTATTATTAGGAACATTTACCGATTTAGGTTACACATTAACTGTTAATGGAACTGCAAGAGTTGTTCAATATCTAATAGCACCAAACGGGTCTTCAAATGTATATAATATAGTAGACGCTGATTCTAATTACACAGGTCAATACACAATGCAAGCAGGTGGTGGTTCTGCAGGATATGGAGGGTCATTAGCAACTTATGGTCATTCTCACGCCACAAGAGCAGGGTATGTATCAGCAGGTATTAGTTCAGGTAGTGGAGGTAGGTTTACTGTAATGAATGCTGCAAATGGTTCAGGTACTGATATTTTTTCAGTTTGTTCGAGTGGAAATGTTTTGATAGGAACTACATCTGATGCGGGTTATAGATTATATGTAAGTGGAACTGCAATTGCTGTTAATGGTAGTACTGCTGAAATTAGATTGCAAGGTGGAGGATATGGAGGAAGTTATAATGCATCTCTTCGTTCAATGGGAGGTTCAGTAACTGCTTTGCAATTTGGTAATAATGGAGAAAACTATATTTTAGTAGGTAATACAGCAGCAGGGGGTTATTTAGATGTAAGAGTAAATGTTAGTGCAGAAAGCACTGCATCAGGTTCATTAGCATTAAGAATTGCGGCAAATGCAACAGCTACATTTTATTCTAATTTAAACGCAGTTGCATTCTTTGAAACATCTGATAGTAGATTAAAAAAACTAATCGAAAGCAATCCAATAGTTAATGGAATAGAAAAATTAGAGGCTAAGTTATATGAAAAGAATGGTAAAATAGAAATGGGATATTTTGCACAAGATGCTCAATTAATTATGTCATATGCTGTACAGAAAAATGATGAAGGGTTTTTGAATCTTTCTTATCGTGAAATCCATACAGCAAAGATTGCAAGACTTGAGAAACGTGTGGCAGAATTAGAACAATTATTAAACTTGAACTAATATGTCTTGGGCAGGAATAGCAAGTAATCAGTGTGTGAGTTGGGATAATCTTCAGGATGCTGTAAATAATAATGTGTTTATACAAATTGGGTTAATACCGCCCCCCGGCATACCTGGTAACAGAGAAATAACTAAACTAGGAGCATTGACAACAGTAGACATTCAAACAGCTCCATTGGCTGGAAAGAGTGATAATCAATTAGTTGTTAAAAGTAATTTAGTTGCATCTGCTTATACTTATTATCAACTTAATCATTGCTCAGGTGGACCTGCTGCTTGGACAAAGATTTTACCTGTATTGGGGCTTGGTCAACGTTATGTGCTTCCAAGTGGTAGTCCAGTTTTCTATTACTACAATGGAATTAACCAAACTACTTTGCCTGCAGGATACAACGGATCAATACAAATTGTGGCAGGACAAACGTATTGTCCGTAATTATTAGTAATTTTAAAAAAAAAATAAATATGAAAACAATCGAGCCAGTATCTATTTGGGATAACGGAACAGTACAACAAGCAACAGTTCTTAATTCATATGCAGTTAATGTGACTTTAAATACATCTGCTACTTTTTCTTACGGATTATTTTCTACACTCGAAGACGGTAATTTAGGGATTCAACTTGCTCAAGGGAATTTAATTATGTCAGGAGAGGCTTATACTGAATGGTCACAGGATTCTTATGCTTGGGATTGGATTGCAACTCAATTAAACTTAACGATTACAGGAGACTATATCAAACCTATTCCACCTGAACCTATAGTTGAAGAAACAATTACAGAAGAAGAAGTTGTAGTTGAAGAACCTATTGTGTAACTTTACAAAAAAATATATTATGAAACTTAATTTTAATTTTAATCTAACCGATTTAGACGGTAAAGAACTAGAAGGTGCTAATGCAGGAAAGTTATTAGCTAACACACTTATTCAGCAAACCAAAGGTGATGCTGTAAAGTATTGGGAATGGGCTCTTGCTTTAAACAAAGGAGATATCCTTGACCTAGATACATCTGACCAAGAGACACTTAAGACTTTTGTTAAAGATAGCGAGACTATTACTGTGTTAGGAAAGGCCCAATTGCTTGGCGTGTTTGCTAAGAAATAATGAAACGTAGCAGTTTCCTTAAATCATTAGGAATCATTGTTGGGAGTGGCATGATTATTCCTGATGCTAATGTGGAGAAACTCTCTCTAACAAAGCATACAAGTAATACTGATAATAATATTGGTGTAGAGCATATGCGTATTACCTCAAGCGGTAATGTTCTTTTAGGAACTAATATTCCTGACACTAAATATAAATTGGTAATTTCTTAATCACATCATTAGCAGAGATACTCTTCTGACACTCAAAATGTCGGGGAGTATCTTTCCAGATGGGGCAAAATTCCCATGACTTGTCAAATTTAAAGTTAGGGTTGTTCCAACAGCTATTGCATACTGACTTGTTAGTCACACGTATGCACTCAAACTCGTGATCCTCTTCAGCGAAGTTATTTATCATAACTACTTCTTTGCCTAGAGCCCAAGCGAGCCAGCTGACACCTGAACCCAAGCCTAGGTAGAATTGACTATGGTGAATGATAGCCATCGTCTTTTGGATGTCGTAATTAATAATCTGCTCACAGTTGTCGAACGGATTCTCTTCAAGCGACACGTTAATTACTTTGTAGCCTTTCTCGTGTAAATAGTTTATCACACCTTGCCATCCTTCCTTGGTCCAGAACTTACACCCAGCTGTAGAATTAGTAGCTATCGTAACATATTTACCATAGTTATTATTACCAGCATCATACTTTAACTTAGGCTTAAGTTCCTCAAAGTCTAGTCCTAATATCTTAGTTGCTGCTTCTTGCATTTTAATTGTATTAGGCAGCACTGGTTCTTTGTTTGAATCATAAAACCAACCGACGCTATATTGAGCGTATACATTAGGTACAACCGTTCCAGGTTCTACTAGTTCTATCTCAGGCATGTCAAGTATTTTGTTCAAAAAAGTTGACATAATTACTTTACACTTGTGCTTTTTTTGGAATGCTAAAGCATATGGTGCCCAACCTATTGTATCACCTAATGATTTACTAGTAATAGCAATATACACACGCTTACCTTCTAGGTCAAGTACGTCATCATGGATTAGTTTACCATCCATGTAGACTTTACTGTGCCACTTAGTATAGTATTGTCTATTAAGTTTGACCCAACAGTTTGATCCGATAGTATTCTCGTAGACTAACTTGTCGCCATCAAAGTATTGCACCTTAAAGTCTGCTTTCAGTCCTGACTTAATCTCTAGGTATGGCTGACCAACAAAGTGTTGGATGATTTTAACATCTTGTTCTTGTTTGTCAATAGTCGTTACTTTGTTGTAGAATGCGATTTGCTTATCAGTGAATATCTCTGTGGTATTATCTGTAGGTACATTGTAATTACATTGCACGGATCTAAGATCGGTGTCGATAGGTTGAATGTACTTATCAAACATCGAGCCATATTGTGGTAAGTTGTGAGCTACAATTGGCTTACCAAAAGATATGGCTTCACGTAATACTAATGGGTTGCACTCCCACGTAGAATTGAACATAAAGATATCTGCCAACAAAATGAATAAAGGTGTATCATTTCTCTCTCCCCACACTTTAACATTAGTTGGCAAATCCTTCATTAATGGCTCCCAGTAATGTTTGAAGTTTATAGCTTGGTTTCCGATAAAATGAAAGTCCATCTCAGGATACTTTCTAGCTATCTCAATCCCCTCAGCTTGATTCTTACCAGGAGTCCAAAGACCTACGTTGACTACGTTTATTTTTTTTAAATCAAATTCACCCCTTTGTAAACTTTCTAATTCATCAATTGTTAGTAATTCTTTTCTCGTTCTTCTATCAATAGGAAACTCAATTACCTCTTTGTAAGATGGCGATGAGGCGAATGTCTCTAAGTGATATGGTGTACATAAGTAATACGCATCAGGGTGAAATATCTTTTCTATGTCGTGTTTAAATGACACGTCATGGCACGTCTCCACGATTCTATAATCTCGGTCTTCACGATACAACTCAGAAATCATATCACGATTAAAGCGTTCAGCTGGCTCGTGAATATGAACAATGTCTGGATTAAATTTTTCGATGATGTTGAATAACTCCATCTTGTTCTCGTGCAGAGTGTGGAACGGGACTAGTTCCTTTATTTTATTTCGTTGCACGACATAGTCTAAACTATGGCATTGATACTCTACTACCTCAATATCAAATGTCTTGTAAAGAGTTTGAACACTCTTTAAAACAAACCCGGGCATACCCCCAGTCGAACAATGTGGAATTAAGTATAGTAGCTTCATATGCTAAAATTAAAATATAATTAGTACTTTTACAAAAAAATATAATACAATGGATAAATTAACAGACGACGAGTTAGAACGTTTTAGAGCCGCTCATACAGAAATCAGAAATCTTCGCAATGCTTTAGCAGATGCAGAGATTGCAATTTACAATTCCAACATAGAAAAACAGTCAGTCCTAGCACAGTTAGATACCGCAAGTGTTCAACACAATGGTATTAAACAAGAATTGCACATAAAGTACGGGGATATCACGATTGATTTTGCTACAGGAGAAATCACAAAGAGAGATGGTAATTCGTAAAATATCAGTTGGTGCAGATTATAAGAATGCAATGAACTACATGCATAATCAATCTGTACTACAAGGCAACTACAAGATACATTTGATTCGTCAGACCGAAGCAGGAGATATTGAAATCTTCATTGAGTCTAATGATGAGGTGGTCTTGTGGAAAAAGATTAATGGCAACATGCCATTCTTAATTGAATATAATATAGATTTCTAATATGAAGTCCCCATTTTACTTTATAGTGCAACCCCGTGATGGCAAGAGATATGACAACACGAGGGGAGAGCTCATTATTTCTACATCGAAAGAAGACCACCTTGCCACTATGCGTGAGGCTGTTGTTATCTCTACGCCTATTGGATACGAGGGTCCTGTTGAACCAGGCGACACGGTCATTGTGCATCACAATACTTTTAGGTTGTATTACGATATGCGTGGTAGAGAGAAGTCTGCTTGGAATTACTTCCGAGAGGACTTATACTTTATTGACGATCCGTATGCATACAAGAAACCTGGTGCCGATTGGATTGGTATTGGTCGCTACGTGTTCATCTCTCCGGTAGAGAATTATAGTAAAGGCATACTTACTGCGGACGCAGAGAAGCCTCTTGTAGGCACGATAAAGTATCCAAACGAAGAAGTACTAGCACTAGGATTAAAAGAGGGTGACACGGTCACGTTTCAGCCTGAGAGCGAATATCCATTCTATATTGATGGCGAGAAAGTATACCGTATGTATACTAAGAATCTAACAATTAAATTAGATGAACAAAATAACTGAGTTAAAGAAACGCATCATTGACTCTGGGTATAAAGCTGTCGAAGAGTTAATCAAAGTTGCTGAGGAAAAGATTGTTACCCATATGGATGATGACTTGTCTGCAGACAAATTAAAGAACGCTGCCGCAGCAAAGAAGTTGGCCATTATGGATGCATTTGAGATTCTTAAAAGAGTCGAGGAGGAGAATAATATTATTGAGGGAGTAGTTGGAAACTCTGCACCTACTAACCGTGGATTTGCAGAACAAAGGGCAAAAGGTAAATAATGGTAGTAGATAATTTTTTACCAAACCCTGACCATCACTTAAAGAATGTTTTAAGTGGCTCGTTCTATGATGTACCCGATGGAGATAGAGTATTTAAAGGTATACAACCTAGGGATGGGGATGAGGTAGCTCAATTGCTACTTAATATGTATCCTGATTATGAGATTGCTCACAACTTTGTTCGTCTATCTCCTTATGGCCAAATAGAGCCAAACTTCATTCATACGGATGAGATGATGGGAGATTTAACTGCTATATTGTATCTAACAAAGAATCCACCTAAAGATGACGGCACTACATTGTATGACGAATCTTATAATAAGATACTAATTACCAACGCAAAGTTTAATAGACTATTTATATTTGATTCTACAATTCTTCACTCAAGAAATATTTTTGATAACTATGGGCAAGGAGAGTATTCAAGAATCATACAAGTTGCATTCTTAAAAAAGATATGAGTTTATTCTACATTGATGAGTCTAATGTTCCTGAGAAGATTCTTGCAAAGAGAAATGCAAAGAAGGATTGGGAGTATGGATGGGATCCTGAGTACGACTTTGTGGTCGTGTCAAAAGATGGCACGATTGGAGAGGTGTACAATATCAGTGGTCTAAGAGTTGCTCTACCACTAGCTCCTGACAAGGTTGACTACAATGGTAATAAGTGGCAAGCTACAGAATTACCAAAAGAACTATCTCGCATCAAGACCATCTTTGATTGGAACCGTCGTGACAATTCATTTAAGTCTCAATGGGTAGACTACATCGAGAAGGAATTTGACAGACGTGAACTTGGCTATTGGTTTATTAACAATGGTGAGAAGACTTATATAACAGGTGCACACTATATGTATCTGCAATGGTCAAAGACCGACGTAGGTCATCCTGACTTCCGTGAATCAAACAGGGTATTCTTTATATTTTGGGAAGCGTGCAAAGCTGACAGCAGATGCTTTGGTATGTGCTACCTTAAGAACCGTCGTTCAGGTTTCTCATTTATGGCATCATCAGAAGCTGTAAATATTGCAACTTTAGCTAAGGATGCTCGTATAGGTTTGACATCTAAGACGGGTCCCGATGCTAAGAAGATGTTTACCGACAAGGTTGTTCCAATTGCGAACAACTACCCGTTCTTTTTTCAACCAGTGCGTGATGGTATGACCACACCAAAGACGGAGCTTGCCTTCCGTGTACCAGCTTCTAAGATTACTCGTAAGAATATGCACGAGGAAAACGAGGAAGAGATTGATGGATTGGATACAACTATTGACTGGCGTAACACAGCAGACAACTCCTATGATGGAGAAAAATTATTATATTTGGTTGAAGATGAGGCCGCTAAGTTAGAGCGTCCTATGAACATAGAGAACGGTTGGCGTGTCAGAAAAACTTGTCTTCGTCTAGGTGCTAGGATTATCGGTAAGTGTATGATGGGATCAACATCTAATGCACTAGATAAAGGTGGAGAAAACTATAAACGTATTTATTATGACTCGAACGTCAGGAAGAGAAACCAAAATGGTCAGACTATATCGGGTCTATATTCGCTCTTTATTCCAATGGAGTATAACTTTGAGGGATATATTGACGAGTACGGTCACGCAGTCCTAGAGACACCTGAGAAACCTGTGCGTTCAGCAGAGGGTACTTGGATAACACAAGGCGTAATTGAGTATTGGAATAATGAGGTGGCATCACTAAAGGCTAACCCTGATGCACTGAATGAATTCTATCGTCAGTTCCCTAGAACAGAATCGCACGCTTTCCGTGATGAGACTAAGTCTTCTTTATTTAACTTGACTAAAATCTATCAGCAGATAGACTACAATGATAGTTTAGTACAAGACCATGTGGTAACACGTGGATACTTTCACTGGGCTAACGGAGAGAAAGACACCAAGGTTGTTTGGACACCTGATAAGAATGGTCGGTTCCTAGTATCTTGGATACCGGGACCAGGCATCAATAATAATTATATTACTAAGAATGGGAATAGATATCCGGGTAATGAGCATATTGGTGCGTTTGGCTGTGACCCCTACGACATCTCAGGTGCGACCTTTGGTGGATCAAACGGTTCGCTCCACGGGTTAACCAAGTTTAATATGACAGGTGCACCATCTAACCAATTCTTTTTAGAATACATTGCTCGTCCACAGACAGCAGAGATATTCTTTGAAGAAGTACTGATGGCTTGTGTGTTCTATGGTATGCCTATTCTTTGTGAGAATAACAAAGCACGTCTATTATATCACTTTAAGAATAGAGGCTATCGTGGGTTCTCAATGAACCGTCCTGATAAGCACGCACATAAATTGTCATTCACAGAAAGAGAGATTGGTGGTATACCGTCATCAAGTGAAGACATTAAGCAGGCACACGCCACAGCAATCGAGACATACATCGAGCGTTTTGTGGGATTAGACTTGGAGGGTAACTACCGTCAGCCTGATGAAATAGGCGATATGCCGTTCAATAAGACACTTCAAGACTGGGCTAGATTCGACGTAAACGACAGAACTAAATTTGATGCGTCAATTAGTTCAGGATATGCTATTATGGCAAATCAAAAGCACGTATATTTGCCTGAGAAAAAAGAGTCAAAAATAAGCATTAAATTTGCAACTTACGATAACACTGGTTCCTTCAGTAGAATTAACAAGATATGAACAAACCTCTTGGAATATTAATGCCAGATACCCAATTCCCTTCGCAGTTAGCGACTGATCAGGAAAAGGCATCTTGGGAATATGGCTTAAGAATTGGGCAAAGCATTTCATATGAATGGTTTGCAAAGACTGGCAATAGTTGCCGATATTATTCACAATGGATTGATTTCCATAGAGTTAGACTTTATGCTCGTGGTGAACAACCGGTAGCAAAATATAAAAGCCAATTAGAAGTTGATGGCGATATGTCGCACATTAACCTAGACTGGACTCCTGTACCAATAATCCCTAAGTTTGTTGACATCGTTGTCAATGGTATGCATGACCGCTTATTTGAGGTTAAAGCATATGCACAAGATGCAATGTCATCAAACAAACGCTCTAAGTTTCAAGAGATGGTTGAGGCAGATATGATTGCTAAAGACTTCTTAGTTCAGACTAAGCAAGAATTTGGTATTGATGCATTCAATGTTCCTGAGGATGATTTACCTGAGAATGACCAAGAGTTATCGTTATATATGCAGCTTAATTATAAGCCTGCAATTGAGATTGCTGAAGAGGAGGCAATCAATACTATCTTAGATTTAAACCATTATCAAGACGTTCGTAAAAGGGTCGACTACGACATCACAACAATCGGTATCGGAGTAGTAAAGCACTCATTTGTACCAGGAACAGGAGTTCGTGTTGAGTATGTTGACCCCGCTAACATTGTTTATAGTTACACTGAATCTCCAACATTTGACGATTGTTTCTATTGGGGAGAAGTAAAGCAAGTACCAATCACTGAACTAATTAAGATTAAGCCAGACATCACAAAAGAGGAGTTGGCAGAAATTCAACAATTAGGAACAGCGTGGTACAATTATTATGGAATTATGCGTCCTTATCGTAGCGACATCTTCAATAGAGATGTAGTTACGTTATTATATTTTAATTATAAAACTGACAAGACGTTTGTTTACAAGAAGAAATATCTTGAGAACAATGGCGTTCGTGTAATCCAAAAAGATGAAAATTTCAACCCTCCTGAAGGAACTGAAGAAAGATTCGAGAGAATTGAAAAGAGAATTGATGTATGGTACGAAGGTATTATGGTACCTGGATCTCCTTATTTACTTAAGTGGGAGCTTGCTCGCAATATGGTTCGCCCTAAGTCTGCTTCTCAGTATGCGTTACCAAACTACATCGCTGTAGCACCAAGAATGTACAAAGGCATCATTGAGTCATTGACTCGTCGTATGATTCCTTTTGCTGACTTAATTCAAATGACCCATCTTAAATTACAACAAGTTCTACAACGTGTTGTGCCGGATGGTGTGTTCATCGATGCTGATGGTATCAATGAGGTTGACTTAGGAACCGGTGGTGCTTACAATCCAGAAGATGCTCTTCGTTTGTATTTCCAAACGGGTAGTGTTATTGGACGTAGTATGACTACTGATGGTGATTTAAACCATGGTCGTGTACCAATCCAAGAGTTAAACACTAATAGTGGTCAAGGTAAGATTACTGCATTGATTAATGCATACAATCAGTACATGAGCATGATACGTGATGTAACAGGATTGAATGAAGCTCGTGATGCTTCTACTCCTAATCCTGATGCATTAGTTGGTGTACAGAAACTTGCTGCATTAAATTCAAATACAGCAACTCGCCACATCTTAGAGGGAAGTTTATTTATCACTCGTAGATTATCTGAAGCGTTATCACTTCGTGTTGCCGATATCTTAGAATACTCTGATTTCAAAGAAGAGTTTACGATGCAAATTGGTAAGTATGCTGTTGGTCTTCTAGAGGAGATTAAAGACTTGTATTTACACGACTTTGGTATTTTCATCGAGGTTGCTCCTGACGAAGAAGAGAAGGCTCAATTAGAGGCTAATATTCAGATGGCATTACAGCGTGACCAAATCACTCTTGAGGATGCTATTGATATCCGTCAAATGAAGAATCTTAAGTTAGCTAACGAGTTGCTTAAGATGAAGCGTAAGGATAAGCAGAAGAAGGATATTGAGAATGAGCAAGCTAAGATTCAAATGCAAACTCAGGGTAACATCCAATCTTCTCAAGCGGCAGCTCAATCTGCATTACAAAAAGTACAAGCAGAGGCTCAGGCTAAAGCACAAATTGCTGAAGCTCAGATGAATTTTGATATTCAACGTATGCAAGCTGAAGCACAAATTAAAGAACAACTTATGGCTGTTGAATTTAACTATAACATGCAACTAAGAGGCATGGAAGTAGAAAAGGTTAAGCAGCTAGATATGGATAAAGAGAAAGCTAAAGATAATCGTACAAAACTTCAAGCTACTCAACAATCTAAGTTAATTGAACAGCGTCAAAAAGACCTTCCAGCGATGAACTTCGAATCAGAAGAAGATTCACTAGATGGCTTTGATTTAGAGCAATTCAACCCAAGATAATTTTTATTATTACTTTTGTGCAACTAAATTAAATTAAATGGATAATATTCAAGTAAAACTTGTAGACTTTGAAGAAAAGTCTGTGCAAGAAATCGAGCAACAGTTGCTTGATCAGCACGAACAAAAGATGGCTGAAGATGTAGCTCCTGTAGAGGAGACGCCTGTAGAACAGCCACCTGTAGTAGAGTCACCACAATTTGGCGACAACGACGTTCTTTCATATTTAAAAACTAAATTCAACAAGGAGGTAAACTCTTTGGATGAATTATTTGTAGAAAAACCACAACAACAGGAATTACTTCCTGAAGATGTAAATGCTTTCTTAAAATTCAAGAAAGACACAGGTCGTGGTTTAGAAGATTTCTATCGTGTTAACCAAGATTTTTCTAAGGTTAACCCGGAAAGACTTCTAGCTGACTACATGCGTGAGACTAATCCTGATTTTGATGATGAGGATATCGCATTCGAATACGAATCAAAGTTTGGATACGATGAGGAGATGGATGACGAGAAAGAAATCAAACGCAAGAAGTTAGCACTTAAAAAAGAACTTGGCAAGGCGTCAAAGTACTTTGAAGAACAAAAGGAAAAATATAAAGCTCCCCTTGAGTCGAGGATGGAAGCTGCTATTCCTGCTGAGGACAAAGAGGCTTTGGAATCTTACAAGCAATATATCAGCCAATCTACTGCTATGCAGCAAGAGCAGGCTAAAAAGTCGGAGTACTTTATGAATAAGACAAATGAATTATTCTCTGATGAATTCAAAGGTTTTGATTTCAAAGTTGGAGATAAGGAAGTATCTTATAAACCTGGAACTCCAGAGCAGCTGAAAGCTCAACAAACAGACATTTCCAAATTCTTCACTAATTTCGTTGATGAAAATGGATACATTAAGGATGCTAAACAGTATCACAAAACAATTGCTGCGGCAATGAACCCGGATGCGATGGCCAAATTCTTTTATGATATGGGCAAAGCGGATGCAATTGATGACTCAGTTCGTCAAAGCAAGAACATCGATATGAGCGTTAGAAATGCTCCACAAAATATCGACAAAGGTGGGTTTAAAGTAACAGCATTGGATAGTGACCATGGTAACAGACTTAAGATTAAATCTTTAAAAAACTAAAACCAAAAAACAAAAACAATGGCTGGAACAGTTCAAGCTACCCCGGGCTTTCAATTAGAGCCCTCAGCGGTAAAGGCAACATTGCCTACAAACTACATTACTAACTTCGATTTCTTAAACCAGTATCTTCCTGATACTTACGAGGCAGAATTCGAGCGTTATGGTAATCGTTCTATTGCATCTTTCTTACGTATGGTAGGTGCAGAATTACCTTCTAACTCTGACTTAATTAAGTGGGCAGAGCAAGGTCGTTTACACACTAAGTATGTGAACTGTACTTCAGCAGCTGCTGCAGGTTCTGACACTGCTGTGTGGACTGTTGAAGATGCAGATGTAACTGTTAACTTCCGTGTTAACCAAACTGTATTCTTATCTGCAAATGCTGGTTCTGCTTCTGATAAAGCGGTTATCACTGCAGTAGATACAACTGCTAACACTTTCACAGTAGCTTACTATGCTGCTTCAGGACAATCAATCGCTGTAGATACTGCTTCTACTGCATTCGTTTACGGTTCTGAATTCACTAAAGGTTCATTAGGAATGGACGGTTCTTTAGAGTCTCAAGATATCTTCTTCGAAAACAAGCCAATTATCATCAAAGATAAGTACGCTGTTTCTGGTTCTGACATGGCTCAAATCGGATGGGTTGAAGTAACTTCTGAGAATGGTGCTACTGGTTACTTATGGTACATCAAGTCTGAGCACGAGACTCGTTTACGTTTCGAAGATTACTTAGAGATGTCAATGGTTGAAGGTGTTCCTGCAGAAGCTGGTTCAGCTGCTGCTACTTACTTAACTGTAGCTTCTTCTCAAGTACAACCTGGTGCTGCTGGTACTCAAGGTTTATTCAATGCTGTTGCTGAGCGTGGAAACGTATGGGCAGGTGGTAACCCAACTACTTTGTCTGACTTCGATTCTATCATCCAACGTCTTGATAAGCAAGGAGCAATCCAAGAGAATGTTATCTTCTTAAACCGTAAGTTTGGTTTTGATATCGACGATATGTTGGCATCACAAAACTCTTATGGTTCAGGTGGTACTTCTTACGGTTTATTCGACAACAGCGAGACTATGGCGTTAAACTTAGGTTTCACAGGCTTTAAGCGTGGATACGATTTCTACAAGACTGACTGGAAATACTTAAACGATGCAACTACTCGTGGTGGAATCGTAGGTGGAGCTATCAACGGTATCTTGGTACCTGCAGGTTCTACTAACGTATACGATCAAATCTTAGGAAAGAATGCTAAGCGTCCGTTCTTACACGTACGTTACCGTGCTTCTGAAACTGAAGATCGTCGTTACAAAACTTGGATCACTGGTTCTGCTGGTGGTGCTCAAACAAGTTCTTTAGATGCAATGGAAGTTAACTTCTTATCTGAGCGTGCATTATGTACTCTTGGTGCGAACAACTTCTTCTTGTTCGAGAACTAGTAAACTTAGGGGGAGGCTTCGGTCTCCCCTTATTTAATTTGTTTAAATTTTAAAATCAAATATAATGTCAACTCAGAAAGAATTAAAGGACAAGATCTATGTCCTTAAAAGAAAAACATTCCCTATCAGCTTTATGCTTGCTAGTAGAAATACTAGAAACAAATCATTACTATACTTTGACGCTTCTAAAGGTCTTAACAGAGCTTTACGCTATGCAGTTAACCAAAAGTCTCCATTTGAAGATGAGCAAGATGGCAACTTCATTTTAGAGCCAATTATCTTTGAAGATGGTTTATTAGCTGTTAACAAATACAACCAAGTATTACAACAATTCTTAGAATTACATCCAGACAATGGTGTGTTGTTCGAAGAGGTTGATACTCAGAGAGATGCAAACAATCAGATTGAGGTTATGTACTCTCAATTGGATGCACAACTTGCTGCACGTGATTTAGATATCAATACAGCTGATGCATTAGGACGTGTACTATTAGGTGCTCGTGTTGATCGTTTAACTACAGAGGAATTGAGACGTGACTTAATTTTATATGCACGTAATCATCCTTACGAATTCATGAACATGTTAAATGATCCTGAGCTTAAGTTGAATGATATCGCAGCTAAGGCATTGCAAGATGGTACGTTTGTATTGAAGAATAAGAAACGTGACATCTTCTTTAACCTGCCTGACAATAAGAATAAGTTAATGGGCGTTCCATTTGGAGAAGACCCAACCAAACTACTTGTGTCATGGCTCCAAAGCAATGATGGTTTAGATGTCTACGAGTTACTATCTAAAAAATATCGCTAAATTAAGAGGGCACACTGAGTGCCCTTTTTTTATTATCTTTGTCATTATGATAAATTCCGTACGAAATACTGTCCTAAATATTATCAATAAGGATAATAATGGGTTTATTACGCCAGAAGAATTCAACAGCTTTGCAAAGCAAGCTCAGT
>JACCEA010037737.1_pt1 | contig 66913 bp, 75 predicted proteins | sample 7449851 | NCBI WGS metagenome assembly JACCEA01 (sample SAMN15323453, study PRJNA562643) | freshwater metagenome | isolation source: river surface water | place: USA:Blue River Watershed | collected 2017-08-18 | reverse complement strand
TGTTTCACGGGTTTGCGCAAAAGATTAGATTGTAGAACCCGTTCAACAAGTGTAAAGTCCAAGAACGGCGGACGAATTTCTAAACCATGTGCCGCGCTTGATCTGTCCGCGCGTAGATTATCGAATAGGTACAGTTCGTCGAGTCGTTTTTCTACTTCTAGATAAAATTCTTTCTCATCGGGCGCATACATATTGTAAAGATATCCACCAAATAATTCATCACTGCCTTCACCACTAATAATAACTTTGTCATTTGTGTTCTCGTTAATCCAATTGCACAATCTTTGCATAGGAACACTAGCACGAACAGTTGTAACATCGTAAGTTTCTAGCATCACAATAGTGTCAGTAATGCTGTTAATTCCACATTCAATATCTTCAATAATTATATGATGTTTCAGGCAATCGGGACCGTATTGATTTTTCAGATGCGCTACCATTTTTTCAGCTGCTATTATGTCAGGAGCATCTTCACTAAATCCATAAGTATAAACATTTGGAGCATAATTCAAGAGTCCGCTGCCAATTGCAATAGCTAAAATAATAGAACTATCAAGGCCGCCAGATAATAGAAACCCAATCGGACGCGCAGTATGAGTAATTCGCTTTGCAACAGCTACTTGTAGCGCTGTAAAAATTTCAGCATGTGTGATAAGTTTGCACTTTTCATAATAATATTCTTCGATAGGATGAATGGCAATAGTAGAACTATTGAATACATGAAGTTTTCTCGGCTGCAAATGGTTTACATTTGGGTATTGTAATGATTTTACATCAGAAGAGATTTCTACTCTGAAAATGCCACTAATGTCCAGTGAATAATAGAGCGGTTTTACACCGAACTTATCGCGAAAAGCATATACGAACTCAGTGTAAGTATCTACTATAACAATAGCAAATTCTCCGTCAAGAGTTGCAATAGTTTTGTAGACACCGAGTAATCTATACATCTGCGCGATAAGCTCGCATTCTGTCGTAACAACCAACCCGTACTTAGTACGCAAATCATTGAAATTGTAGAGTTCACCATTAAACATAACTATTACGGATTCAATCTGAACTGGCTGCGGTGCATCAGGCATAATAGCCAATCTATAGAATTCACATCTATAATCTTTCGTCTCAACTATTTTGTGATCGTCTGGTCCGCGCGATTCTAAGCTAGAAGTTCTGTAAGAAGCAAATTTCTTTCCATAATGACAATGAATGTAAATTCCACACATTGGATATATTCAAAAAACATTCAATTTTTAAGCAGATAATTCGGCAGATAATTCGGCAATACGACGTCCTTGCTTAATTAGTAGGTCCAACATCAGTGGAACCAAAAGATGATACTGAACTGTTTCAATTTCCCCTTCCAAATTGCGTACGACAATGTCAGGTATAACTTCGAGTACTTCTTCTGCGATCAAACCATACGTCAATTTCTTACTTTCATCAGCTTTGTAATTGAATGTGACAGGGCGCAATCCATATAACTTAGAAGACAAATCACCAATGTCAGCGATATTCTCCTTAAATCTTTGCGAAGAACTTATTGTTCCAAGTTGACCGTTACTATCAACAAGTACAGCAACTGCATCAATTGCTCCAGTAGCAATACCTCGAATTCCTCTAATAAAGCAAGTTGTATGAGCTAGACCACCGATACGAATTTGATTACTAGCCGTAGACGCAACACCTTGACCGATAATAATGCTGTTTGCGGTTCCGGCCGCACCAACATTTGCAGAATCTCCGATCAGAACATTATTACTACCGGTAGTCAAAGTGGCACCTGTGCGCGAACCTAACAAAGTATTAAATTGACCAGTAGTAAGAGGATTACCGGCATTTGTACCTAACCCGGTATTATACGTATTGGTGGCATTTTCGAGAACGGCATAGCCGACAGCTGTACAACTTGCGCCGTCAGTGATAAATCGTAACGCTTGATAACCAATTGCAGTATTCTCACCGCCGGTGGTATTGCTAGTTAGTGCATTATATCCGAATGCGGAATTAGCATAAGCAGTCGAAACTCTCATAGTACCAAACCCTACTGCAGTATTATAACTAGCATTACCAGTAAGAGCTGAATTTAATGCATAACAACCGACGGCGGTATTATGCGTGCCGTCTGTAATACCTACAAGTGTGCCCGAACCTATGCCTGTATTATAACTACCAGACGTAAGAAGATTAAGTGCATTCTTTCCAAATGCACAATTATCATCACCGGTTGTAATTGAACTAAACGCTCCAATACCAAATCCAGTACAATCTACACATGAAGTAGCAGTCTCTATCGCGTTTTGCCCACAACCTAAATTTCCGCTTGTTCCAAAAATCCACGGAAGTCGAATTGCACCTTCAGGAACATAAATTGCAATATTGGTACCACCAGTAATACCAGTGCAATCAAAATTTACTGTGCCTGTTACATCATTATGATTTTGTAGAAGGAATTGTGTATCCAAAAATACAGTACCTGCACCATCAGCAGCTACCCATTGCGTTCCGTCCCATCCTAATACGTCTCCAGCTGTTATTCCTGCCGGTGGATCGCATGAAGAAATTGGAACTTTTGAAGGCGGAAGTAAACTCATTGTTAATATGTATATAATCGGTAAGAAAATCTTGCAAATAATATACAAAAAAATGGGAGATAGTATTAACCCATTTTCAGATCCTAAAAAACCATCGTTTGGCGCTTTTTATATTTTGTTGTTTCTGTTTTTAGGAAGCGTATTTTATGTGTTCGCGCAATACGGTCATTTGATTCTTGGCGAATGGTCAATTATGAAAGCATTTATGGTGGCGTTGCCAATGGTATTTATTGAATATCAGTTTGTATTGCGTGGAACACACGCCGCTAGAGAAGAAGGATATAGCGCAATTAACACTTTGTTACTAGTAATGATTTTTAATTTCATTAATGTTTATGCTTTTGGTAAAATTGCCTTGGGTGATTCTGTCGAGTGGAAAGATTTGATATCTTTCACAATGGTGTTAGGTGCATTTGCGCTATCATATAAACCTATGGCTTCTTGAGAGCTTTCAGGAGAAAACTACCCATATTAACTGCTCCTGGAACTGCAGGATCGGAAATGCTTTCAGATTTGATGCCTATTTTTTCCGCAGTAAACCCCATACCCTTTCGAACAAATAATTCTAGACAATAGTGAAATTCGTCAATAGAAACTATGTGAGTTTTGGAGAAAGATCCAACACTTAAGTGTTTAGTGGGAGCAATCGGTTCGCAAACATAAGTGGATCCGCATGAATTTGCAATCCATTGTTGCAGTCTTTTGCAGCCAGCTACGCCTGTTTTTTCGAATAATATAGTACAAGTTGTAGGTTCCAATAATTCAATTGCTTCAATACTGTATTCCAAATCAGGCGACGGCCATATCAGAAGTAGATGACTACCTTTGAGTTCTGGTTTTTCGCGTAACATTACTTGCACAGTTGGATAATCCGCATCTTTGTACAATTTTAATTCTTCTTCATCTTTCCATGCTCCAGGTTTCGGATCAACACAGATAACTTGCATTCCGCCGCATTTGCTTAATTCGTTTTCAGTATATCCATTGCCAGATCCGACACTAATAATAGGCAATTCTGGATTGCATGCATGCGCTTTGCGCGCAAAATCAATTACTTTTTCTACTGGTATTTGTTTTTTCCATGATCCGGCTCCCATTGTATATTTGAGGGAATTTCACTTTTTAATTCATAAGTCGGCTAATAGTTTCATGTCTGTCTTTACTGATCTTTTTTGACACAAATTCTTTGCGCAGTTTGACAGCTGTGGCGAACTCATGATCCATCATTTTTGCGATTAGTTTCTCATCGGCAGGTCCAAACAGAAATCCGTGTGGACCTTGTTTGAGGGGTTGCTTAAGAAAAATGCCAAGATTGCGTACATGATCTTTTACGATTATAGGCTTAACAGCATTAGAGTATTTTTTCCATATTAGATTTTCTTGCGCACAATCGTTACATAGATCAAATCCCAAGTCTTCACTCGCATTGTCATTTTCATGAGTACCGAATCCACGTTCTACACAGTTATAATAGTAGAATAACGCCAGGTGTTGTGTTGGATTCTTGTATAGTTTTAGTTTTTTACGATTGCTAAATACTAATCTCATTTCTCGCGAACGCCGCCCTGGATAAACTTGCAACCAAGCATCACCATCGAAATACATGAATTCACGCTTTTTGTATTGTTCGCGCACATTAATGTATTTAGCGTAAGACTCAGCTAATTTGAATTCTTCATCTTTGAAACTACTTTCAGGCAATTCAACTTCATTGTAAAACGGAAACCTGAACTTAAGCATATTCCATTCTGGTTTCATTTCGAATATCCAATTGAACTGCATGTAGTGATTCCACAGAATGTCAATATCAGGCGCGCCAACATCATTAGAATCGTTGGTTCTAATATCTGAAATGAAAATAGTCTTGTATTTACGCAGAGCTTTCGCGATTTCATGTGTCATCAAATTGTTAATAATGAGACAGTTGGCATTTTCATACGAGATTTGATCGGCTGATAAGATGTACTTTGGATAGAAAGGAGCATCACTCGCAGGGAATATAAAATTCGCCGGATCCACAAGTAACATTTTGAGTTGAGGGAAAAGCTTGTATAAATACGGAATATGAACACCGGGTCCGGCACCAGCGTACACTACAATGTAATCAGACAAATTAACTTCGTTGCTAACTAAATAAGTTAGAAATCGTAGTTCTGACAAAAACAATTTGCGTTGACCAAGATGTAAAGTAGGTACGAACAATTTTGCTTCTGCCACATAAGGCAATTCTTCTTTCAAATCGGATAGATTCATTTTGACGGGAGTTTCTTCTAATTTCTTCATAGCATTCACATACTTTGGGCGGAAATCGTCCGGTGCTAAATGCGCGATTTTTTCTAGTATGCTCATTTTTTATATGCGCGTGTTATATAAAAAAACATATCAATTTTTTAACTCATTGACTTGTCAGCAAAGCTAACTTGTTAGCAAAGCTAACTTGTTAGCAGAGCTAACTACGGTTCAATTGCATGAATCCCATACGAAGATTCATAAGGAACATACGTACTTCATTAGAAGTACCATCGCTCAAAGTTTCGAAATACGCGGCCAACTTAGCAGGATCAGATGCGTCATCGATATGCGAAATAACATCGGTAAGTTTTGCAGCCACCGATTGTTTCATCGCGTTACGAGCCGCGTTAGGATCATCGATAGTGAGATAAGCTACATCTGGTTCATTGATACCAGTGAACAAGCACCACATATCAAAGACGTTGCCGGTTTCCAAGAATGAATAAGGCAAGAATCCATAACCGTCCACACCCCAGCTAGTAGACCAAGAATTCTTGAACTTGAGTTGACGAGTAGTATCGTTATATCCTACCAAAAGAACGGCGTGTCCACCTACCGGTTGTGAATTGGGCGCAGGAATAACGCCGCCGACTGCTGCCCAAATATTTGAGAAGCAAGTGAATCCAGCGACAATAGGATACCCGGCATTAATAATGTGCTTAATATTTTGAAGACCGGCCGGCGCACTAGCATACTTAACCAGTTGGTGCGCTTTTGCCTCTTCATAAGCAGCATCTGATGGACGATCACTATATGATGCATCGTTAGGACACAAATTAGCAGGGCAAGCTCCTTGATGAACAAGAGATTTAATAGCGTCCCTCACATAAACACCAGTATCTTCTGCGGGCCATCCCAAAACATCAGTTCTTGCAGCCCAATAAGTGAATTTTTCGGAGAATGTAGCGTCAATTTGTGCTTTCTTTTCAGCGAATTCAAGTGCAGCAAGAGCAGCAAAAACAGATGACGATCCAATTGCTCCCTGATCCTTAACAGGAGTGCAGTGTTCCGACAAATCGACAGAGCTTTTTACATCGTCAAACTTAACAACCAATTTAAAATCACGCACATCCGCAGGAGATCGTTGCAAATTTAGCACTCGACGCATCGTAAGTATATTATATATTAAAAAAATTAAAGAGAAAGTTTTAATGATCTCAAAGTGATGCAAATTCTGGAATGAGTTTCTCTGTTGACTGAATTAGGAATCCAACATTCGCATTTCAAACATCTGTATGAAAATGACGCTGGATTATCAATGTTATATTTTTTACCGCCTGTGAAATACACCATTGTGCATTCGTAATAATGTGCATCCATTGTTGAGTCAGGGCATAGAATTATACGAGCATCGCAAAATTCACAATTCTTTGTTTCATGTTTGGAAAGATGAACGCCGCATGTTGGACATTGATGAGCGATACAATTTTCATCATGAGATTTCCGTTCGCACTTCAGCATGTGTTCGCCACAATCGGCGCATCTGAAACTATGCTCAATTGGACGGCCAGATTGTTTGCAAAGATCACATTTCACAAGTAATTTCTTGCAAGTCGTGGCGTGCTTATTAGTAAAATCTATTCGCGATCCCTTCCATTTTTTACAATGTTGACAAGTAATATCACCGTACTTTTTGTCTAGTTCACATATGTAAGAATCAGGCAATCCCATAATAAGTTTATCATGTGAGACCAATTTCAGAGGAGTATTACACATCAAGCACTTACATTTATCTAGTTGCAAATTACTAAGTCGTGTATCAACACCAATATAAACAGTAAAGCAATAGTAACATAAAGTCTGACGGCATCCACAATTTTGCGGAGTTTTAATTGGTATTCTCACTGGCTCGTGACATATTATACACATATCATTTTCTACTTCTGCCATTATATCTAAAGGTTTTATTCACTTTTAAAATTGAACTGATCAAGTAGTATATGATATCACAGAAAAGACTTAACCAATATTTGGCACAATTCAACTCGCACCAGCGCGATCAGATCAATTATGTAGTGTCGAAAAGTAGATATATCCCTTTGTCAGAAATGTGGGATGTTCTTGATAGAGTGGTAAAATTGTACGCGGAAACTTATGACAATTTTTATTTGTATGAAAATGGTTATAAATGGGGCAGTGAGAATTGGTTAGCAACTATCTACTATGAAAAACTAAAATCGCCAATTATATGCAAGAGATTACAGTTGAGGAATATTAACAACGCTAGAATTCTGGTTATAGATGATTGTATACATTCCGGAGGAAATTTAGGAAGAACAGTGCGTGATATGTTGTTAGAACTTAAACCGATAAAGGAGCGGAATGTTCATATAGATATAATTTGTGCTTATGGCGCGGATAAAGGTTGTAAGTATGTTACGACAAGAGGAGACAACATTACACTATTCATCGGCGAATATTTGCCGGATCTTGTTACTCTCGCCGAATCTGACAATTTCAAAATTGATTGGCGATTCATTAATAGAATATGTTACAGGCAGTACATGGTGAAATTTGTTGAAGATTTAGGAGAAGAAACAGACGAACCATTCGAAAAAATAACAACAGTGTGGTTTGAACACAAACTGCCAGCTTTTAACAGTTGCACTTCTGGAATATTAGTGCATATATTAGAATCAGAACCTGATCGTAGTATAGTAGAAGAATCTATCGCATTAAAAGACAAATTCAAATATTTGGATGACGGACCAACAAATTAGACAGTGTGCGCTTGCGTACAAAGCTTTAAGAGAAAAGATATCTTATGTCACAAAGGGTACGCAAACTATTATTGTTGATAGACACAGCAATACAGCGTATATTTTAGATGTGCTAGGGCGCTGTGTAGCGCATGGCGAGTCATTAATAGCCGCTGAAGTTGTAGAGATAAATGGTAAAATAGATTTGACGTGGATTATACGTCATCCTAAACTTATAAGTGCCAAACAAACTACATATGCAATAATGAGCAGGCAACTAATGACAGCGCTATTAGTAACAAACTCTGAATATTTTACACTGCCCGAACACGTTAATGGTAAAATACATCTTGTTCGCAAAATAGTATTTGAAACAATACCATTGCCAAAATCGCTATATGACGACATAGAATTTCCTAATCGGTGCGCGCTATGTGACAAAATATGCACGATTAGATGCGGTGCATGCAAGAGAGTGTTTTATTGCAGCCGCGTATGTTTGCGCAAAGACATCAAAAAACATAGACCCGACTGCTTGCAAGTTTAATCTTTTAAGCAAGCTTAACTCTCAAAGCATACATAACTTATTATGTGACGTTTTTTTGCGGTGTAAACGGCTAACATTGGCGGTGTCATACAATCTAAGATACTCTTTTTTTGATGTTCTGGAGAATCTTCAATTGCAGTCGCGATTAAAGTGCATAAATAGTTGAAATACATAGGATTACAACGCGGTCCAAGAATTCGATTGAAATGAATTCCACGTTTGATTAATTCACAAACTTGGCGGTTGAACGCTTCCAATTGTAACGGTGTGAGAACATAGGATATTTTTATTCTGTAAAGATTGAAAAAGTACAGCATATCATCTATGGCATTTGGTAGGAGTAGATATCCTGGAGGTAATATTTTGAATTGAATAAGCATACCAATGAATTCCCATGTAGGCGCAGGAATATCGTGAGATGGCAATTCAAGAATACAATGCATTCCGGCGCCAATATATTTACGCTCACATTTCATGTATCGGCCGATCATACCGTTAAATTTATCCGAACTTCGACATAGAGCAGTTGGCAATTTAACTGGAGGTTGGCAATTTACAAGAACTAGATTATCGCATACATCTAGAACCGCAGATCCAACTATTTCTTGTGGAGACCTTCTGCGCTTACGGGACATTATAATATGTACTTTTTTCATTTTTAAAAGTGAAAAAAATAGAGTATATAATGCAAAGAATACAGGACGTGATTGATCGCGGAGATCACAAGACACTTGTAGAAATCATCAAATCTACGATAAAAAAACGGAATAATGATGCTCTCAAATTTATAGGAGAATGTCTCGAGAAATGTCCTCATTTTGATAACATTGTTAGACAAGAAATTTTAATGGATGGAATTGTTGCCAGCATGATATTGGACAGTCTTTATGGATCGTTGCGAAGAATGGCAGACGACAATCTAGTAATAGCACTTTATCCTCCGAATTTAGTGTTTGCATCTAATTCAGGACGTGGGATCGCATACGGAAAATGCATTAAAGCCGGCACTGTAACCCGGATCAAAGATTTTTACAGTGTTGAATGGCATATTGATATCTCAATCTTGCGTCACCACTTTGTATCATCAGATTCGATTAAAGAAACATATACAGTATTAGAATTACAACAACTAGTAATAAAAATATGTATTATCTTTGGATACGACATGTATCATATTTTCCAATCGAAAAAATGTAATGAAATAGTATTTGTGGAACACTTGACAATAAAGCCAATAAAGCTACTGAATGTCGAGAAAAATTCTGCATTTTCAGCGATTAAAAAATGCGCCACCTGTAAAGAAATCTGCTTTCGCCAATGTGGAAAATGCAAAAAAACATACTACTGCGGTAAAGCATGTCTTGTGCAAGATGCTAAACGCCATTCTGGTGAGTGCGGCAGAATATGTTAACTGCTTCTATGAGAGAGTCCATGAGGCGCAGCACGAGTTGTCTTTTTTCAATCGCATTCGCGCCGCGCATCATCACTGCACGACATGCCATTATGAACTCTCTGTGGTAGGTTTCGTGCTGAAGGAGTCTGTTGAATGTCGCACCCAGCATGAGTCTTGCGAATTTTCTACTGAAACCCAGCGGATCTCGGTGACAGACGAGTCGAAGACTAATTCCGTATTGCTCGAAGATGAAGAGCATGTCGTCGAGAGTTTGCGGGTGAGGTAGATGATCAAGTAATTCCCCCATCTCCACAACATGGTTGATGTACTTCCATGACTCCGAATTGACGCCATGATCGTTTATGTAGACAGTGCGGATAGTCGAATGAGAAACTATTATAGGAAAATGTTTCTCTTCGAGTTTGGTGGAGTATTCAGCGAAATTTCGGCCCAAATGAACGACCGGATCGCACAACACGGCAAACCGTACCTCGCCCATTATATAAACTTAAAAAAAATCATTTTTTTTAATTTAAACATCCAGAACAAGCAAGTCTCGGACAAATACCCAATTGCTTTTGGCGAGATTAGCTCTCAAAGTTTGAACTTGAGCTGGAAGAGCAGTTTTCATTGCCACTCCAAGCATTGTCAAGATGTAAGTGTAATACATGTGATTTTCGTTGTGGACCCGCTTGAATACGGCGCCTTGTAAAAGATACTTCACGATAGCAAAATCGAAAATGATTCTTTTGTCGACTGTAATAAGAGTATCAATGTTGATTCCATACTTCTCGAAGATGAACAATATGTCGTCAATAGATTCAAGATAAGGTCTTTGTTCAACGATGATTCCGCGCAAAAGGTAATCAGCAAGAACCCAGGTTTCAGCTGGAATGCCATCTGAATCCAATTCAAGAATGCAGAAGTCACGAGTGCGCCCTGAAAGATAGTCTTTCACGAGCATTTTGAGTAGCAATGACGATCCTGCAAACTTGGTACTTAGTCGAATTGCAGGATCAGTATTTATTATTACTTGATTTTCCAATATGGCAAAAAGCTCATCTGGAGATTCGTCTATTTGCTTTCGTTTGCGAGACATCTATAATGCCAAATATTTTCATTTTTAGCTGAGAATTCTTGTAATAAGAAAGTAGCGATATCCGGCGAATAAATAGGGGTCACTTCAATAATTCGTGCTTTATTGCCGGTTGTGAAACAGGCATTAAACACAGACTGTGCTAGATATTCAAACAGAGCTGGACAAACTTTTTTGTTGCCTGTTTTTGGAAATATCGATCCTTGTCCAATATGATATTCCAATCTATCCGTAAAAGTTTGCAGTTGGGTATGTGTGAATATTTCAAATGGTATTTCGTATTTATGCATAAACACAAACAGTTCATCGATGAAAGTAATGCCTGAAACGTGAATTGGTATTTCGTGTTGAGTCAGAACATAATCGATGAAAATGTAAACATCTGGCGATAAGTCAGTTTTAAGTTCCAGAATGCATCTCATGTTGTTATCAAGCAATTTCGGATCCTTTGTGAGAAATTCGTTAGAAAGTCGGCGCAATACAGGCGAATGAATTATGATACTAGTACTGATACGCACAGGTGGGTCAGATTTAATAAGAATCAATTTGTCAATACCATCGCATTGACTGAATGTCCGCTTTGCAGCCATTGTATAATTTATAAATTCAAATTTTTATAAATTTATGTTTGGTAAAATTTGAAACACATAATATACAATGAGTATCAAACCAGGATTAGAAATTATCTTAGGATGCATGTATGCATCAAAAACAACCGAACTTTTGGCTAGGCTGTTTAAAGTATCGGCGGTTAAGGGGAAAGCTCTATATATCAATCATAAACTAGATGTAAGGAACAAAGATGATGCTTTCTCTAGTCATAATCCTCAATTAAAGAACAAACTGTCTTCCGATGATGTTGTAATGGTTCAAACTGATGATTTAGCTAATATCGATTCTAAACTTATCGATGAAGCAAATATTATCGGTGTCGATGAAGCGCATTTCTTCAAATCGCTGACGGCAGTAATTGACTGGGTAGACAATAAACACAAAACTGTCGTTGTGGCTAGCTTGGATGGTGATTCTAACAGAAAGCCATTCGGAGATATTTACTCTTTGATGCCGTACGCAGATAAAGTGCAAAAATTAGATGCTTATTGTGTAAACTGTAGCCAGCAAAAAAATAAGACTTTTGAATCCGCGATTTTTACCTACAAAACTTCGGCATCCAAAGAGGTAATCGATGTAGGCGCGCTGGATAAGTATATTAGCGTGTGCAGAAGTTGTTATCTTCAGCTCAAGCAAAAGGAATAACGACTTTATTGAATAATAATATCATTTCACCTAAATCACCAGTAAATGTATCATGATCATCTACTGTAGTAAATTCTTCTTCGAATCTACTGAGTAATTTGGTTAGACATTTGTCAGCGCGATCTATCAGAGTTTTTGCGTATAACACACAGTCCTTATCATAGGATTCTATTGTTTTTTCATCGCCTTTGTCGATACGAACTACTGTTTCTGTATATGCCGGCACAGATATCATAAATACGTATATTTTTTGCATCGGCAAAATGACAAAGTTACCTTCGGCGTCAGACTCAGATTCATCCGTACTGGAATTTTCTTCTACATCTGAATCTTCCTCGCGCTTTATCCATATGAGTTCATCATTCAGTTGTGCTTTTGTATAGTTGCATCTAATCATTATTTGGTTGAATTCGGCACCTGTCAATTTAACTCTACAATATTTGGCAAAATGGTTTCTGTACTTAATAACGCACGTTTTGTTCGGATTATTTCGTAAAATCCATCGCATGGCAACGTCGTATTTTTGATTCTTTACTCTTTCGTAGGCTTCATAGTTTTTCGCATATAGCTTCTCTGCTTTGTCCTGGAGATAAGTCACATCCCAGTTATTTTCCGCCGCTTGGTTGATTAAGTGTAATAAATCTTCAGCAAGACTCATGTATATAACTTATTAGATTCACTTTTCTTTTGACTAATATATAATGCAAGAGTTCACTTGTACAACATGGAATATTTTAGCGCCTGAGTTCGTGAAATGTGACTACTATGAAAGTGTTGCTTGTCCTAGATTGAACGTCGGCACTAGAAGAGAAGATATTTATAAACACATAGAACGTTTAAATAGCGATGTTTTTATACTGCAAGAAGTAACAAAAGAAGAGTACAAACTACTAGAAAAGAGATTTGATAACTATAAAATGAAATTATCACTTCATGACGCCAAACATTGGGCGGCGGATTCAACTAAAAAACGACAACGTAATGGAAATGCCATAATGGTAAAGAAAACACTTAAACTAAAAAAGCCCACAAAATTAGCTCTGAGTGTCAACGGTAACAAAGGATTAGTTGCTCAGGTAAAAATAGGAAAAACAGAAGTCACTATTTGTAGTATACATCTAGATGATATTAGTGCTAAGACGCGAATGTCGCAACTTAAAACATTGCTGAAACATACAAAAAAATCACCAATGCTACTTATCGGCGGTGATTTTAATGATCCATCGCCTGCAATTAGAAATTACATGACTAAACATCATTTCGATAGTTCATACGATCACAGTACCAATCCTACTTATATGGAGGAAAAAGATATGGCGATTGATTTTGTGTTTACGCGCGGAGTAAAAATGCACAATGTTCATATTCCGCAGACCGACAGACAAAAAATAATAAGAGAATTTGGCTCAGACCATTTGCCGGTTACAGTTCATGTAGTTGTAGCTGAACAATGACATCAGATGTCGGACGGAAATGATTCCAATCAATCTTGACAACTTTTGTTTGTAGCGCCATAGTGCGAATCCATTCGTTGTACCCGTTACGCAGCTGAGTCAAATACTCTAATGTCATGTTTTTTTCGTATTCACGTCCACGTGATTTAACACGACTCAACGCTATTTCAGGTGATACATCTAAGTATATCACCAAATCAGGAAGCGGCAACTTCGCTGTCAAAGTAGTGAAGAGACGAATATAAGTGTCATATTCTGTTTTTGACATTAGATCACTTTCATGTAGCATTTTGGCGAAGATCTTGTCTTCCCAAATAGATCTGTCTTGAATTCGGCCTTTTTCTTGGCCGATTTCTTGGCTCAATCTGAATCGTTCTCCAAGAAAATGCATTTGAAGAAGAAACGAATTTCTCTTCATGTCTCGATAGAATTCATCCAAAACTTGATCATGTTCTATTGGTTCGAACACCGGTTTGAATCCAGTTATCTCCGAAAACGATCTGGTGAATTGTGTTTTGCCTGCGCCGATGATCCCAGCAACAACCACATTAATATTTTTGGAGAGTCCCGTGGACATTTATAAGAGTATATTTAATCATTTTTTAAATTTGAATTTATAACAGTTATATACAATGAGCGCTCAAAACGATCATTCCGAAGCTGAGAGTTTTCTCTCGCAATATGTTACTGTTACCATGTCTCCAGTTCGGAGACAGATTACAGTAGTGAAGAGAGCTCCATCTTCACTTGCTCAACATTTTGGAATCACAAATCCTGCAATTTCACCGTTCCCAACTCCCGGATCTGTCGATCCAAGAATTGGAATGAATGCTTATTCCAACGGAATGAGTGTTCACATCAGTCAATATGATCCAAATGCTCGGCAAATTTATCCTGATGCTGAGACTGCGCGAATTCTTCAAGAATATTATCGTTCAATGAATCCTCAAAACATTCAATTCTTGCCTCCGCAACCTCAATTTGCACCTTCGCAAACACAGTTTGAACCTTCGCAAGCTCAATTTGCACCTTCGCAAACACAGTTTGCACAAGAACAAGAACCAGTGAATTGGCCTGTTGAAGATCAACAACCAGTTGACTCTCAACCAGTTGACTCTCAACTAGTTGAACAGCAAGTCGATTTTGAGAAAGTTGACTCTCAACCAGTTGACTTTCAACCAGTGGAACAGAAGGTTGAGCAACCAGTTGAACAAGCAGCCAAGCCTCCAATTTCCAAGGAAGTCGAGAGTTCAAAGTATCGAAGTCGTTCGAAGAATCGAAATCGCTCGAAGTCTCCAGTTCGCCGATTTAAGGAACGCAAGAGATCGCGATCTCCAAAACGTCGAGGGCTGTTGGAATCTCCAAGAATGCAACAGTACAAGCGTGAATACGATGCAGCAGTTCTCACGCCGACCAAATTCAGAACTCTTCCCTGTCATTTCTTTGGCGGCAGATGTGACAAGGGAATCTATTGCAATTTCATGCATATTGAACCAAAAGTCGACTGCTGCAGCATTTGCAATGTTGTGTTCCCAGCAGTATGGATGGCACGTGCTCATGAAAAAAGCAAGCCACATCGCGATGCAATAATCAAGGTTGCAAAGATGTACAGCGATGATAAGCGCTAAGTTTCTTTTTTACTTAGAAAAGTGAAATATAAATATATAATGCAGACGGGCTCACCGTTTATTCCGTATTTTGGCGAACTATGCGTGGCAACGTTGCCGAATAGAATGAAACCCATCGAGCATATTCGAAAGGGAGATATTATTGATTCGAAAGGAAGTAAAGTCATATGTGTTGTCAGAATGAAAGCTTCAACTGTTGACGTTGTTAGATTTGGCGGAGGATTATTCATCGATCCGAGAAGCCGAGTTTATGTAAAGAATGCGGTAGGAGTTTACCAATGGCAATATCCTTATCAAGTACCCAATGCACATGTAACTACCACACAATGCTACTACGTATATAATTTCGTAGTAGAATCCGATGTTATTTACATGAACAATGTTGCTTGTGAGACTTTATGGGGAGCTGATATGCTAGAGTATCTCAAAAAATTCAAAGGATTCGACAATGGACTAATTGATATTCCGCTTTTGGCGCCTAAACTCTAAATAAATTTAGACATTTCGTTGTTCGGTTCTTATGGAGTTTAATTGAACCATTCATGGGTTCTGAACTTACAATTTCGTACTTCAGCAAATTGTCGGACGAATGAATAGATCGTCGCAGTGCGGGTGCGATATTTTTTGGATCAATTTGTAATCCGGTATGATTGCCGGCGGCATAAATATGCTCGGCAAATGTAGGTATTTGAGTAAACAATACGTCATCTACGTAATCGTCCAGCGACACAGCATACACGGGCTTCTTGGATTCTAACATATTGTAATGAATCATAACGAGTAGATCATCACGTCCCTGCATATGATGAGGAGCATTCTGTACTAATTTATAGTCGATCGCAAAATGATATATAATCCTGTATTTCTTAGAAAGTTCAGTTAGTGAAGTATGCCAACTAGTATCGGCTATGTGCATATTCAGATTCTTAAGAGTCATGTGAATTTCTTGTGTAGGGAATGTGTTAACAAATATTCCACTAGCCACATCAACTAATTGAATAAAATTACGTTCGTTGACGTTCTCCAATTTACTGTGGGCCGCGAGATGCCAAATAAAATTCATACCATCTACAATAATAGCGGCATCTTCAGGGACAGAATCTAATTGCGTGCCTTGGTTTTCAATGCTACATATACCAGATCCACCAATTATTAATCTTGGTCCGACTAGTAGGAGCGCCAACAATATTACTAGCAATATTACTATCACTATCAAAACATTACTAAGAGTAATATTATCCATTGTATATTATGTAAAAAATACTTAGTAAATTAGGATCTAAGCGTCGCCATTTTTATTGCCGGACCATAGGTGTTTACTATGTAGTCTCGATAAGCAATAAACTCAGCATCGCTAAATATCTTAATGGCGTTTCCTTCATACTTAGATAGTACTTGAATGATAAGATCGTTAGGAACAATACTGTCTGAGCATCTCTTAATAGCGTGAAGAGCAGCAGTCATTTTCATTATTTGATAGTTGCCCTCAGTGTTTAGATTTTCCAAGCTTTTAATTTCGGCCATTACCAATACCAAATGCGGAATTGCGACCAATCGCTTCTTATGACAAATTTGCGAACATTCAGAGAAATCAACATGCGGATATTTAGTGGTAAGTTGCTCGTCACAAAGTTGTTTACAATATTTACTGTGGCAAGCACTGTTGTATCGAGCGCAAGTCAAAGAACAATAGAACGCGGATTTACATCTAGCACATGGAAGCAAATCTTTTTTCTTTTCACATTTGACATTGAAACATTTTACCTTGTGATTCATTATATAAATCTATCTAATTCATTTTTTTAATTCTCCCTGTAAAATTTCAAGAGGTGCTTTAATTTGCACTAGTTCAGGGCATGGTGCTCCTCCATATGACGGGTGAGTAATTATAGTTCTATCTCTAGTTACCTTACCAGCGTTTACACCGAGCATAATAAAGTACCAACCCGACCAAGGAGAAACAACACAGTCTACTGCAGGAGGAGCAACATTGCAATCTACTTTTTGAATTAGTTCGGCACAAGGTTTACCGCCATGGTCAGGCGCTTGTTTAACTCCACGAGTACGTGTGGATTTACCATTGTATTGTTTATCACAAGCAGACCATTCTCCCCATTCATCTTCGATACAGTCAACCGGACATGGCTGAGTATTGCATACTTCCATCTGAGACATATCAGCGCAGCTTTCGCCGCCGAATTGAGCAGGAGTCTTAACTGCTCTTGATCTAGTTCTAACTCCACCACCGCATTTATGAGAACAGTCAGACCAGTTTGGTTTCCAATCTTCAGGCACACAGTTAATTGGACATCTTTGGTTTCCACATTTTTCAGTTTCGGTAAGGGTTGGACAAGCTTTACCAGCACCAGTAGGTTCCTGAATAATAACTCTAGTCCTAGAATGCGTCCCGATTGATGTTTCAGTATCGCAAGATGTTGAACACGCAGACCATGCCGACCAGCCAGAAACTTGGCAATCTCTATCACATACTTGAGTATTACAAGGTTTAGAATCAGATTGAGCGCCACATGGCATTCCTCCATTTGCCGCGGGTGTTATAACTGCACGCGACCTAGTTTGAATTCCGCCTTCGCATGATTTACTACAATTTGACCAATTGGACCACGGACCAAGAACACAATTAGTAGGACACGGTTTTTTATTGCAATCTCTAGTTTCAACAAGCGGCGGGCATGGAGTCGAAGTATTTTCTGGATATTTAAGAATAAATCTAGTTCTGTGTTGTACGCCACCGTCACATGTTGCGGTGCATTCCGACCAATCAGACCAATCGCTTACTACACATTCCACTGGACATTGAGAATTCTTGCAAGGCTGAACTTCCCGCAAAGGTGGACATCTTTTACCAGGTTTGATAATTGTTCTAGTACGATAATGAGTTTGATTTCCACATAATCCACAAGGAGACCAGTCTGACCAAGCACTAACGATACAATCATCAATTCCACAAATATCATTTCCACAGTCTTCACTATCAATAAGCGACGGACATGCTTTACCAGTAGTGTTAGGGAATTTTAATATTTCACGAGTGCGTATCTTAGAACCGCCACCACAAGTCGCATCGCATTCGGACCAATTTGACCAATCACTTACTTCACAATCAACTGGACATTCCTCATAATTACAAGGCCGATGTTCTTCCAAAGAAGGGCAATTTCCATAAGTAGAAGGCTTAATTATAGTTCTAGTTCTTACTTGAGTACCACTTCCGCATGGCTTACTGCAGTTTGACCAGGGCGACCATTCGCTAACAACACAATCAGTAGGACATGCTTCGGCGTTACAGTCTCGATACTCAATAAGTGGAGGGCAAGTCTTACCTTTACCAGATGCAGGTGAAATTATGTACCGCACTCTTGATTGAACACCTCCACCACATGAAGCCGAACATGCAGACCAAGGCGACCAATCACTTACAACGCAATCTTTATCACATGGTTCAGAACCGCATATTTTTACTTGTTCTGTAGCGGGACATTCCAATCCTCCATTTGCGGGATGAATTAAAACATTTCGTCGTCGGCGTGATGTACCGGCGCCACCACATGAAACATCACATGGTGACCATTCGCTCCATTCACCTACGCTGCAATTAACAGGACATGCTTGATTTCCACAATCAGCAGTTTCGGTTAAATCCGGGCATGGTTTCCCTTTGCCTCCTGCTTGTTTTTTTATCGACCGAGATCTTGATTTAAAACCTGGTCCGCAATTAGTTGTACAGCCAGACCATAACGACCAATCACTTACTTCACAATCCACGTCGCAAGGTAGTACATTGCATGGCTCAGTATCAGTTGTTTGTGGACACGCAGCACCTCCAACAGTAGGATGAGTGATAATTGGTCTAGTTCTAGTTCTCGAACCCCCTCCACATGGTAAGTCACAATCGCCCCATTTACTCCAATCTCCAACTGTGCAATCTACAATTGAATTGCTTGCGGGTTTAGTACTTGAATCCGGAGGTTTCGAAGGTGAAGTGTTCGAAGGTGAAGGGTTCGAAGGTTTTGAAGGTGAAGGTTTTGAAGGTGAAGGGTTCGAAGGTTTAGAACCCGAAGATTTAGCTATGGGCTGAGAAAAATCAAGATACAGCACGATGATAATTATTACAATTACTAAAGCAAGAATTCCGTGCTTCATCTATATTATAATTGGAAAAAATACCGAAAAAAAGACACTAAAAAAGAGATTATTTAGTCATGTTATGTTCGAGACTATATAATCGACTTTCCGATGAAGTAATTTCATCTCTTCTAAAGTCGCGTAATTCTTCAAGCAAAGCGTATTCATATCGTAAATCATCAATATTGTTTTCTCGCGACTTTGCTTCGTTGATTAGACGCAGAGCTTCAGCTTCTAATTTTTGTACATTATTTTTCTCTGGTAAATCAAGTAGTTGTTTGCGCGCACTAGCCGCAAGAGTATAGTTAATCTTCTTGATGTCATCTTTAATTCTATGGAGCTCTTCAGTTTCTGTCTTTATGATTTCATGTAGTTCACCAAAGCGATCTGTCTCATTGTACAAGTTTTGTAGATAAATCTTGGTATCCAAATATTCTTGTTGAGCGGCCGACAAATCATAAAGTACTTCTTTACGTATTTCGTCTCCAAGTTTAATAGTGCAGTATATTTCAACTACCGACGGCTGTTGAGCTAGCCACTGTGAATATTTAGCAATTTCATCCCATTCCTCGATGACAATAGGAAAATATGAAGTATTTCCTTTGCATCTATATTTCATTTCATAGATTGATTGAGACATTGTATATTAAAAAAATTAATCATTTTTCTTGGGATGACACAGGCAATCACGGTCGTTTGCATCATAAGCATGATCGCAAACTTGGCACATGTGCAAAGTGAATCGAACATGCGACGGATCGCGATGATCGCGGCATGCAATGTACTGTTTCGGATTCTGCGTTCCATAGAATGCAGATCTGAAACAATTGGGATCAATGCATTTGGTATGGAATACATTATAAATTCCTCGACGTCCATACCTATAATGAGATCTGCAATAAATAGGTTTTCTTGGTTCAAATCCATATCTTGCAGTTTGAATACATTTCTCTCCTGTTATAGGATCAGGATAGGTGCATTCGAACTTTGTGTATTTTATAAGTGTCGGTCTTTTTCTTTTTTGCAGCCGTAGTAACTTTTTCTGTGCTTTCAGTAGTTTACGACGCGTTTCGACTAGCTCTTTTTGTTTGGCGATTTGCTCTTGAATTTGTCGCTGTAACTCGGCTTCACGCGATTGTTCCACACCAACAACGACTATGTTTGCCGATTTGCACTTTTTGGCGAGCTCTTTTGATTCTTTTAATTGTTCTTCGAGCTTTCTTTTTTGGATTCTCTTTTCTTGGGTTCTCAGCCGATTCTTTTCTCTTTCTGCTTCTGTTCGTTTTCTCTTCTGAGGTTCTTTTTTGATTTTTTGGTGTGTTGCATCTTTCTCCTGCTCGATTATTTCGTGTCGTTTCAGCTCATGTTGATAATCATCATTTTGTTGTTGACGGAGTTCGTCCTCGGCTTGTTCAATTTGCGCAAGTAGTGAAGGATCGATATCTCCAAGAAAATATTCTAGTTGGGTGTTTGCGTGACATTCGAACGAGTAACATTCATTAGATTCTTCACCATTACAGAAATCGAGCTCCATCCGACTATATAAAGTATATTTTTTCATTTTTTAAGATGTCAAACTTTTTTGACAGTTAAAATTTGAAACATATAATCTATATATCATGGGAAACAAAAATACTGCAAGAGCGGTAAAACCGCCAGAAACTCCACCAGCTTCACCTCGTAATGTTGAATTACGACATAGAAAGCCTCAACCTCAATCTGCTATGGATGCACCTATTAGACCTGCACAACTACAAATAGTGCCGACAATAGTGCCGACAATAGCCCAAATGCCAAGGTCGCGAGATCTAGAATATCAAAAACCAAAACTGGCAGTTGTGCGAAATAACTCTAGTTATAATTGGGCGAATAGATATTATAGATTACTTTCAGAAACTGAGCCGTTTGAAGAAAATAAAACAGAAGAAGACAAAGCTCGGTACAATAGTATTGTTCAATCGATGCGAGATCAAAACTTTGTCTATACTAGAGAACCATTACGATTTCCAAAAAATGTAATTAGTCACGGAAATCCGTTAATCGGCTATAAAACAGTAGCGATAATGGATATTAATGGTGAATATATCAAAGAAGTAGTCGCGCTAATTCAGATTCAAGTAGGTCTCAATATAGCATTTGGCGAAACAGGAAAAAAGATAGAAAGCGCTAACGAATTGAAGAGTGGACAAAAGTTATGCACAGATAAAATTACAGTCAATGCTGTGCAATTTGTGGGACCAATAGACTTAGTACAAAAATATGGTAATATGTACATGAATAATGTTATAGAAATAGTAAGTCAATTTGACTCTCATTTTAAATATAAACTAGGCGAAAGCATTATTGAAACATCATTTCGCGAGCCCGGCATAGGTTGCATTCAAGGAATACATTTCTTTCTGACAAAGGATCAAGCCATAAAATATCTCAAATGCGGATTCACAGGATTAAATTTAACAGGATCAATGATTACTTCTCAGATAACAGAGAAAAAAATAGAAGATCGTGAAAAAGTATCGCCGCGCGATAATGATATTCCCGGTAGATTTGAGCGAATACGAAGAATAAGCTCAGCAGAAACTGTCGGAGACACTACTTATCTAATTGAAAATGAACAACAGACTCATCCTAATTGTTTTATTTGCAAAAAAGAACGGTGCTCGTTAGTTAGTACATGCGGTCATTCATTCCATATTGATTGTATGAAAGATCATAACTTGGTAATGAACATTTGTCCTATTTGCGATTCCAGTTTGCGCTAATATCATATGTTTCAGACATAAATTCGCCGCGAGTATTTTGCCAATACTTATCATGCTTGGTAATCTTATTTTTTCGTATGACCGATTCCAACGCCTCATCTTGATCGATAAACACAACAAATGTATATTCCAAATCAATGTCAACTGGTAGTTTCAGCGGGGATTTCGAGATAATAATTAGTTGCCGACCAATTATGGTGCTTGGCATTAGAACATCAATCTCTGGTATTGAATTGATACACCATAAGCTACCATGCGGTTGAAATATAACAGTTTCGTCTACTTGTTTGGCGCGCATGCCGTTTGGCATTGGCATAATGTTAACATATGCTTCAGGAATTTCTACTGACCTAATTTTAGAATGTCCTATATGTACTGCAACACGAAGATCTTTAATCATATCGCCTCTAACTTGATATACTAGATTAATTGTGGATCTGTAAGTACCTCTTTCTGGGTTATAAGACATTTCACAACTTAGCTGTTCGAATGATTGTTTGTATTGCATTTTGTATCCCATTATCGAGGTTTTCAAAACTTGCCAAGGGTTAGTATCGTCGGGAGTTGAGTTTTCGATACTCAGATACTCAATAGATTCTGCTAACTGATGTAGCGTCATAAAGTCTTCTGCTGTTTTCATTGTTAGTAAAAATACTGTTAGTTCTCGTTGGGTAGTAGGTATCTTTTTACATTCTCCTATCTGTTTTATTTCTTCTATGCATCCAGTTTGAATATTAACTGGCAGTATCTTTAGCGACATATATAATTTCACTTTTATTTGTTTTGAACAAGTTTAAAAAAATTGATTTTCGGGGAGTTTACTATAGGGTCTGGCTCGAGTTAAACATGTGTCAAGAACACGGTCCGTTGAATGTGGTGACAGGTGTTATGACTGGTCTAACTGTCAGAACTGATGTGAGCCTAATGGCTTATCGAGCATGCGTGGAATGCATGAATGAATACATGCCGCAAATCGAATCACTTGAAGGTGAACAACAGGAAAAGGCAAAGCAACATGCGATGGAATGTATCGCATATGGCGACGCCGAGACATCAGAAAAAATCCGCGCTCTTCGTCACTTCATGAAGCTTGGGTGGATGAACAAGACCTACATCATCGAACACATGTTCCATGATCTGAGTCTGAAGCAACTCAAGTTCTTTCTCAAGAAAGGGTGCCATGTCACTTACACATTTCAGGACTGGGCTTACGCCAACACAAAAATCGAAGAGTTGACATTAGTGTCAAAGTTCCAGAAGTTGAGGCAGAAAAATGTCTGCTTTCTCGGTTTGGTAAAGACCACTCTGTCGACTGATGTCATCCGCATTGTGGTGAGCTTTGCAGTTGACAAGTATGAGCCGTAGATATTTTTTTCATAATTTAAAACTTACAAAATTGATTAAATATAATGTGCAGCATTCACGGACCGCTCAAATCGCGGAGAAAAAATGATGCTAAATCGGATTTAGACAGATTGCTACATCGGGCTTGCACTGATTGTCTAAAGATATTCTCTCGTGTAGAATTTAATCAGAATTCAGCTGTGATAGTTTCTCAGGCAAACGCGCCCATAGAAAGAAAGATAGAAATGATAAAATACATTCTTAGCAAAATCAGAATAGAAAAAGATATACTTCGTGATCTAGTACATAATATACCAAAAGAAGATCTAATGTTTCTTGTAAGTAAATTACCTTATTCTATGAGTAGTGAAATATACTTTATTGCGAATAAGAAGTATGATCATTTGCAATCATTCTTATACATTAACAGCATATGGTCGATAATGCATAAGCGAAAACTACCACGTGAAATAGTACATTTGATGGTTAGGTACGCCTTTTTGTAATCTTGTTTTTCTCTTTTTTTCTCTTTTTTCTCTTTTTTCTTTTTTAAAGAGTAGTATAATGGATAACGCCAATAAGACGCGAACTATACAGTACTACTCAGATGAAGAGTTTGCGCAGTTAAAGTCTAAGTATGAGTCGGAAAAAATAATATTCGTGGATGAGTCCGACGATTACAAATGCTACTCATCGACAGCGATAAAAGATGATGTTCTACGTGCTCGTTATGAACTTCGCGAAAAACGAAACGCAATCGATAGAACTAACTACAATGTTGATAGAATATTCGAAGCAACAGAACCTGTGATGAATGATGATGTATTCAACTACGTAGCGGCTTTTAAAACAGTAACTAAAAATGTCGCCGGGATTGATCTGGAATTTTTAGAAATACCAGAAGGAACTAAGTTTTATAAAGGTATTAAGTATTTTTATTCAGACAAATCGACAGCGCCATTTATCTGGGTAGCAGATAAGAAATTAGCATGTAAATGGGCGCGCGACTTTAACGGCGGAGTAATAGCTTATAAAACAAACAAACCACTTTTGTTATTGGTGTTATCAAAAAATTCATGGGCTAAATTAGTAAAGATACTGCCGTCGGATTTGCGCGAAATAGTTACTTCGACTGTTTATAACGAAGATGTTATTACGATGGCTAATAAATCTAGGTTTTACTCTTACAAAAATAGACGCCCCGCTATTATTCGTAAGAAAATACCTGATTTTCCCATGCAGCCAGAACCGGAAAGATCATTTACAAACTATATTAGATTAGAAGATCATAAGAACATATTTGGATGGATGTTCGAGAATATGAAATTAGAAGGTATTATTAGCGTGCTCGCAGTTTCACCACTATCACATGTTCCCATATTCGAGGAAATAGTATTGCCACCAACCAGTCTAGAAATAGATAAAGAAGATATGCTTTATTGGGAAAATTGGAGTTTGCGACTACCGGAAAAATTCGTACTAAATGAACAGTTTACTAATAGAAATTTCAGAATAGTAGATTTTTACAATTTGCCAGCTGATAAAATCGACAAGCCAAACCCAAATACTACGCGTATTTTGTCATTTAATGTACACGACTGTAAATCTATAAATTTGTTAGACACTATTGAAGCGGCACAAGCGGCAAATACAAAATTTATATTTGACTCTTACGCCGACATTATATGTTTGCAAGAAGTAGATGATAAGTATTTGGCTAAATTAAAAGAGGCGGCAAAGCATAAATTTAATGTTCATTATGTAGAAAATGGATTGCCGGTGTACCTCAAAAATAAAAAGATGTATCTGGTTGTACTGACTTCTAAAGTTTCAAAAGTGCAACCAATACAATACACAGATGCAGGCGGCCATAGAGGATTTATCCTTATTAAGCATAACAATGTTAATATTGTAGCAGCGCATTTACCTATTGGTATATCTTGTTATAATTCACTGGGTGTTCTTATTAATGCTTGTAGATATGAAGAACTATATGAGAAGAACTTTCAGCAGAGGAAAAAAATAATAGACAAAATATTGGAGTATAATCCGCAAGTTATTATTGGCGATTGCAATTTTGAACCGGATGATAAAGAGTACGATTATCTGATACAGAAAGGATACACAGCAGATCAAACTACTAGTACGAGTGTTTACGGCGGCAAAGTCGATTATGCGTTTTACAAAGGTTTAAAAGCTGATACTGCGCCTGTTAATTACAATATGAGTGATCATAAACCTATTTTGTTTGATTTTACTAGCAAAGCTGTTGGCGGCAGTACTAACGTAGTTAGCACCGAAATCACTAGAGAATTAATTTACCAAGTAATATTGCTAATCATAATTGTTATAGTAATATTGATGAGCTTTGGCGAACCTATAATGTATGCAGTAGCAGCAATAGCAATAGTCTGGATCGTAAATATGATAAAAAATGAATAATGAATAATATACTTATGGCTGCAAAAGAGTTGAAATTACGCGAACATCGCGCTTTTGTTTATCTTAATAAAGTTGGCAATGTTGCAGTTTTCTTGAATAATTATCATTATGAGGATGGGGATTTAGCGTCGATGGACGCCAGATATCTTCACACAGCGTGCACATCGAAACAATTCATAAGTGATGAAGACATTTCACTTATAATATTTGTGTCTAGTAAAAATGACGTACTGTTTTTACGGTTGATCCAAATAAATGGTTGTGAATCATCTCGCGAAATTTTGACAATGGAAAAAGTTAATAGCATTATTGAGGCAAAAGCTGAACTGGCAACCCAGGTAATTATTTTAGAAGAAAGTCCGGAAGGAGTTAATGTGAAATGCCGTATTACGGAGCCGGCCAATCATCAAGATGTTGTTAAGGTAGCTTATAAGTTTTTCACAGAAGATATGCTAGAAGTACATGATTTGAGAAAATAAAAGTGAATTTACAAACCATATATAATGTCGAATCCAGTGATGGAAATACTATCGGATGTTAATCCCGCCGGAAAAACAATGAAATTCAATGAAGCCGATAATTGTTGGGAACTTCACAGCGATGGTGAAAAAATCAAACTCTTTTGGGTGAAATATCTAGTTGAGCCGAGCGTGGAATCTTTGAACGCCGCGGCAAAACACGGACTAATTCCAATTATTAAGTATTTGCACCATCAAGGATATTATGGCAATGCGAAAACAGTTGGAATTGCAGCGTCAAATGGACATCTAGATCTTATGAAATATCTTCATCAATCACATCCCGAAATTTACTTCAACAGGGAAACGCTCGATAAGTCTGAATACGTCAAACTCGCGGCGAATCATGGGCATTTAGAGGTTGTGCAATTTATGGTTGATCTCGAGTTCAAGTGTGAGTTTGATCTTAATCAGATTGCCGAGAATGGTCACGTCCAGATGATGCATTGGTTGTATGAAAAGGGATACAGGCCAACTGATGCTGCGATCGTTCGTGCCAAAAAAGCAAATCAACCGTCAATGCTCAGATTCCTGTTCGAGAAAGGTCTGCGCTGGATCCGTTAATTTTTTAATATACAATGGCTGACATAATTGAAAGTATGCATATTCAAGAGCGTAAAGAAATTGATGAACGTAACAAAAAATACATCAAGCAAATAACAGAAGGACTCGCATCAGCGAATACCGATGTGAAAGTTAGATATCTTGTTAATGCATTAGCAAGAATCTATGATGATAAGCGATCATGGCTATATGCTAATCCTCATAAATTAGAAGATGTTGAAAAGGTAATTACTGAACAGTGGAATTTAATCAAAAACGCAGATACTATAACTATGCGAAATGATAATGTTGGGCGTGTTCTGGCAAGATCGACGCAGAAAGATATTGAGAAATTTAAGTTATTAGTAAGCAAGGTTCTGAGCGATTAAGTATATCAGAACTACTAGAGTCTTTATCAGTATGAATTTTCCGCATATGAGTGCGTAATTTTTTGTTTCGATCCGGGTCAACATATATTTATTCACTTTTTGAGCTTTTAAAGCTTTCAAAAGTGAATTTCATAAGACTAATATAAGATGGCCGTAGTTCATGAAAATCGATTTGCTCTGCTGGAAGCGGAAGAACCAGACATGAAAATTGTCAATCCTCATAGTTCCAGAGCTTACTACAAAAAACCCGACGATGAAACATACTATATTCATGATGAAACAAAGTATGTTCGATTTGAAGTGGCGGTGTTTGTTTATGCATACACAAAAGCATGCAGAAATTGTATCAACGGCGCGAACACAACTTATACTCGGTGTCCAACATTTGTCCGTTTCGGTGTTGACTGCGATGGACTGAATTCTGTGCTTGGCGATTGTAGCTCATGCGTAGGCGGAAACCCGATACCTCGCCAGTACTGTCCGAGTTACATAATGACAGGGTTCGATTGCCTTGGAAAAGATGGATTGGATGTTTGGGCGAATCAACCGCAAAATCGAAACATTGTGAAGTACCGTGGCGATTGCCATAGTGGTAAATCATACAATGATGACGAAGACAATCAAGTATTCTACCACGAAGTGAAGAAAGATGGTGTCAAGTACTACTATAGAATTCCAAATGTCAAACCTGGAGTTTCATTGGGTGTTTGCAAATTCTGCAAATACAAATCCATATCTCGCGAAGATTGTTGCACATTTATTGTGAACGGTCATGATTGCAATGGAATTAGTTTGGAGTAATTGTACATGCGCATATTTTTTTGCATTCAGCGCGTTAAAAATTGAAAGTCGCAAAATATATAGATATGTTATCCTTACTACAAATAATTCATCCATTCAGAAATAATCTCGATGTGGCGATGTTTTTACTCGCAAAAGATAATGTTCAAGACGGTACTGTTTACATTCGAAATCTAGGTGATATTTTAGCTAATGTAATTTTAGTAGGCAATAATCTGCCGATTATGAGAGGTAGTATGGTATACAATCATATGGGTCGTGACGTATATAAATCGGCCTCAGCTGTAGAACTTAGACAGTCAGCCATATTAACAGATGCTAAAGAATCATATTCCGTACATTTAATAGTAGATATAACAACACATGCTCCATTGGGAATAAGCTGGCCTCAAGTACCAAATTATTATCCAGGCACTCCGCATGTTATACCTGAATTAACTAGCGTTAAAATCAAACCAGATGTGGTATTTATGGATAGGTGCTGTGTATACGAAATAAAAATAGTACCGATTAAAAAAGATTCTACTTTATACAAATATCATGAAAGGAAAGAATTGGATGCTAAAATAAATATAACCATCAGAGGTGGAGAACGCAATCAACCGGATATGCTTAATGTAATGCGAGCTGTATTTGATTATCCGCTGTTGAATGATAATGATGATTTGGAATTTCTGTCAATTGCAAAGCCTATAAAAGGATTTGATTGTAGTATTCCTATTGATAGAAATCGACCGCTGATGATAATGTGCAAGAGTGACCATCCTAACTATTCTCACTGTGATGTATTTATCTTAAAAAGTGAAGTATAAATATACAATGGAGACAAAAGAATCAAAAGTGGTAGAGCCTGAACTATCGGGATTTGACCAAGCCGTAAAAGCTAGAAAACTTGATGTAGTAAACATGCTATTGTGCAAAACTGGATTTATGAGTTGGTCCTCCGTAAGGTTGGCCGCCGAAAATAGAGATATTGATATGTTAAAATTATTTGCAGAACAAGATAATTTGGTATCGGCATTTAAAATAGCTATTGAAAACAACGAATTTGCATTTCTAGTAGAGTTGACGCGGATTACTAAACGAAAATCTAAGCTGGTAGTGTGTGATGCTATCAAACAAGGTAATCTGGAATTTGTCAAATTTCTTCATTTGAACGGATTTGATATGATGGAAAGTATTAATACAGCGCTCGAATTCAACAAGCGAGCAATATTAGATTATTTGCTGTCTGCTAATATTAATTGCAGTTATACTGTGTATCCTATATGCGCCGCTATTAGAAGTAGAAACCTTGAAATGGTGAAGTATGCTATAGCACGCGAGAAAGATATGAAATCGCTCGGAATAGGAGACACTTTGGACACAGCATTAGAAATTGGCGCGTTCGACATCGCAGAATTCTTAATTGCTAATGGCCACAAATCACGCGGGCCATACGAATCAATCAAACAAGACAATATGGAAGTGTACGATTGGGTTATGAAAAAAAGACTATATGATCCTGAAGAAATGAAAGATGCTATTATGAAATACTCCGCATTTTGCCCAAAAATATACAAACGTGTATTTGACGACAATCTTTAGATTTATATCAATAGATTGATATCCATGGGATCGCACTTAATTGACTTCAAGTTCATTTTTTTCAAACTAGCAATTTGTAAACAAACTCCTTGATTTTGGGCGGCCATCCTATATATTTAGTCGTTTTTTCATTTTTAGGGTACGAAAAATCAATCGTCGAAATTCGTCGATTTTCCAAAAAATCAAAACATGACTTTTTCAAAAACGCCAAGTATCAGCATACCATCCCACACCATACCAGTGGGATGGGATGGTGTGGGATGGTAGGCGAAATACAGGTGCGCACACTCATATTTCGACGTTTTTTGAAAAAATGGACGACGTTTGTCTTAAAAAACATGTTTTTTCATCATTTTCGACCTTGAAAAAATAAGTCATAGGGGTCAGTGTCATGACTTATTTTTACACCCCTACTAAAAAAAGTTACGTTTTAGTGTTTTTTTGAACTTTTTTGACATTTTCGACCTTGAAAAAGTAAGTCATAGGGGTCAGTACTTTCATGAATTTCAGTGTTTGTCACTGAAAATCGACGTTTTGCTGTTTTTTATGAACTTCAAAACTAAGTCCTCGGGGTATAATTATTTAAAATTTCGAGTTTTTGAAGGAGCAAAATTCGAGCGCCGACTGAAACATAACTAAAAAATGGAAAATCTCCAAATATCAAGTTCGTAAAGTATAATATCGGCCTTTATTACATTGTTTTGTAATATACCCTAATTTTACCATTCTGTCCCGAAATTCTTTAATTGTAAGATCGGATCCTGTATCTTCTACAAAATTCTTGTAATAATTAGTAGGAGTACATGTTTTTTTAGGAGGATTCTCAGAAATCCACACTTTTATTATATCCTTCAAATTATACTTACCAATTTGTGTTATGTCCCGGCCCGCGACTATAGCATTATCTCCATTCACTATAAAATTTTGTGTAATATAAATAGGATTAGAGATAGAAGTAAGTTCGTGTGTTTCAAGATCGGTTGATAATTTGGCCCGCGAAATTAGCCATTCCCAATATTTTTTGTCTGTTTGAGAATCAACCTTGGATTTAAATGGTGCTATTTTTCCGGTCAATTTTTCGTACTTTTCTTCTAAAGCTTCGCGAAACTCACAAACCAAAGTATATATTTGTTGTTGGTCTCCTACCATAGAATTTACAATAATGTTATACGTTGTTTCGTCTATTGGGCTTATAATAATCTTGTCCTCAGTGACATTATGTTTACTAAAGTAGATTATAAGGTAGTCCCTTATCTTGGAAATACTTTTTTTGCTTACATTTTTGCAAGTTATGACGAGATTTCGCAAATCATCTTCTGTAATAATATGATAGTGATCGATAGAATCTCCTCCACTTTCGCGTCTAATAAATTCGTTTCTCATATATTGGACAAGATCATCTTGAGTGAGAGTTTTGTATCGGCCGATCACAGAAATTACTATATCTCCTTTTTTCATAAGTTTCATAATATCCGCAAAACTGTAAACTATAGGACTAGATGAAATATCACTTAGTTTTTTCTCTACAATCGGGCCTGCGGGATGTTGAAAAATAACATCCTTCTCTAGTTCGGTTTTAATAGCTAATAACCTCGGATTATCAGGAGATATCTCCAGTCCACGATCCACATATTTGGTAAGTTTTTCCCATATGTGTTTATCCATTATATTATAGTGCACTCATATTTTTTACATATTAATACGGCGGGCGAGTCCTATGCATTGATGATTTAACGGCGTTCAATATATCGTGAATATGAAATACGGCATTCTTACCTATTAGGGTAGTATTGGCGCCCGATATAAATACACCAGTATTATTATCATAACTCATATTTAATACGGTCCATGATCCGAATACGAAATCATCATATACATCGATAGTATCATTACCAATCTCCATAGTTCCAAATATTTTACTCTTTCTGAAATTACACCTTATGGAAGTACTAACTTCTACTGCGGCGCCATACAATTCATCATCTTCAAAGTTATAAGAGTATCGAAGAGATCCAGCTAAGAATACTCGGAATCGTCCTTGACGTTTGCCTTGATAAGTGTGCCAGGTACTTGATATAGAATCATTAATATATGTTATGTGTTTTTGAAGACCGGTTTCAGGGCCGATCACTTCATATCGCAACTTTCCATCTTCCCATTCGCGCGTAGTTATAAGTTTGCCGTTTTTGTAATGACCTAAAATATATAAATCACCAACATAATCATATTCTTCATGGACGCCAACTGGAACATCATTTCGGTACATAATACACATACGAAGTTCCCCATTTGGATGATATGTTTTTTTTGGTCCATTGAGTTTGTTGTGTTCGTATATAGCATGAACCTGTACCTTTCCATGCAGATATTCAAAATAATCGCCGTGTAATAACCCATACAAATAGTTGCGTGTTTTATGATTCGAGTAAACACACTCCCCATGCAAAACTCCGTATAGATAATTTTCACATGCTATCAAATTATCACCGGCATGTACAGTAAGTTTTCCATGAAGACATCCGTTCGAAAATGAACATTCGTATTTTTTGCCATCTTTGGTAATGATACAATTTCCATGCAGTCTTCCGTTACTATATGATACATTAATATTGTACAAATCTTCTTTTCTGCAAGCGTAAAATCCATCTTTGAGCGCGCCATTCGCATATTCAACTATATGAGTTTGTTTGTAATAGCTCCATTCCAGAGGTCCATATCTAATTTCTCTCCATCCTGTCAATTCTCGAAGATTTTCAGTAATACGACTAGGCATCAAGCAAAACGGATCTCGACCGATCATAGGATCACAATAATCTTTGTTCCATTCAACTAGAAACGTATAAGTTAGTACCGGAGCATCGCCTGCCAAAATATTGCAGCATCCATGTGAGTCCTCTATCACATACTTTATTGTATAGTTATGTTTTGAGTAGTATCTTAAGTACTCTCCGAACTTATATTCATAATGAATATCATACATTTTATCGGTATGACTGATAATCTCGCCATCTTCATAAATAGTAATAGTGTGCGGCACACCTCTATGGAAACGTAGAGATTCACCATGTAATTTTCCATATTTGTAATGTAAAAATTCTTCGGGCGATCTGCTATTATTACGTATGCATTTACCATGTTTAGTATCGTTTAGCATTTCGCATATTATCTGAGGTCTAGATTCTGCAAAGTCTAGTTTTACAATTGTGTATGTGAGATATTGCACACATATATTTACAATGTCTTTCCCTAACAAAAAGTCCAAATCGACCAATTGCTCTTCCATTTTATATTATACTATTTCACTTTTAAGCTTATAACACAAAAAAAATTAATCAAGCGTAATAACAGTACGTGGCATCAATTCAGCCCGTCTTAACGGAAATGGAGATGGTCCATCTAACTCGCGCTCAATAATGTTGATTTCTTGATCGGTTAACTTTCTTTTTGATCCTTTCTTGGACTCATGCTGGATTTTTAGTTTTTGACTAGCTTTTAACTTACGTCTTTCTCTAGCAGCTGCATTTCTAATATTTCTTCGTTGAAAGTCGAAATATACTTGATGCTTTTTCTTCTTCGGAGTAAAAGCAACTTCTAATCTGTCTAACATTTTTTGTTCTGTTTTACTACTTAAAATCTTGCGAGCATTACTGATCTTGGCAAGCATTTCGCTGCTGTCAATTTTCGATATATCAATCATTTCGATTTTGGATACTTTCTCTAATAATTCTTCCATTGAGAATTCTTCTGTTGAAGATTCTTTAGCTTGCGTACATTTTCGTTTACGATCTTGTCTCTTCGGAACTTGTTCTTGTTCATCTTCTTCACCTGATGAATCATCCGGAGAACCTTCTTCTTGTTCTTCTTGTTCATCTTCTTCAGGAATATAATCTTCGTCATCTTCATCCTCTTGTTCTTCTTGTTCAGGTTCCTCTTGTTCTTCTTGTTCTTCTTGTTCAGGTTCCTCTTGTTCTTCATCTTGTTCTTCATCTTGTTCTTCATCTTGTTCTTCATCTTTTTCTTCAGCTGGTTCGGATTTTTCATCGTCTTCATCAGCGTCTTCTTGCTCTTCGGCGTCAGGATGAGGATGATGACTATGACATAATATGATAGCAGGATGATGATTTGGAATCCAAACATTTCTTCTGCATCGACAATCATTTTTGGTATTCGCAGTGCATTGATAAGCATGATAAATTCCCATACTAAAACATTTCGCTTGAAGTACTCCAGTTTTCGCAATAGCAGAACTATTTACAGCTCTAACAGCCAATCTAAGTTCTCTAGCAGTTGCCGCAGATTGATGAATCGAATGTTGACGTTCGGCTACGTATTTGCGATTAGAAACATATGATTTCTTACTACGATGTGCGTTTTCAACACGCACAAATGAATCAGCGAGTGCAGCCATTGTATACTAAAAAATATATCATTTTTTATTTTTGTAATAGTGGAATACTTGTGTAGGTGTAAACTCGGGCAATATTACGCGTCGCAAAGTCATATGACTAATAAGATCTAGCGCTCGTATTGAAACACCATCATGTAATTCCAAACACGAAAGATCTAAATGACATAGTTCAGCTAGTTTGTCATCAGTCAACTTGCAAGAAGTAACTGATAACTTCTCCAGCGGCATAATTTTAATAATCGGTATAAGATTGTCGATAACTATATTTATGAGACTCAAATGAGTAATGCGGCTGCTGAGTTTAACTTCAGAAGTATCGATAGTTACGTATTTTAATCTTTTCAGTTTGGATAAATCCATATTGCAAGATTTTAAATCGATGGTTGTTAATGGCAATCTTTCTAGATATAGTGGGTTTGCATTGTTTTCATATAGTACTAAAGATGCAATAGGCTGATTCTCGATATATGCGAATCCATCATATTCAAAGCTGCAGCGCGCAAGTTCTAATCTTTCTAATCGCAGTCGACGTAAAATAACAAAGCTGAATTCGGCATTAATAAGTGTCAAATGTGTTATTGTCACGGGCAGTTCAAAATCAATAGTTCGTCGGTGACCGAAATCTAATTCTAGAGATTTCAACCGGAAATCTGCTATGCAAATATTAACCATCAGATCGGTATGTATAGATAAATGACGAATATTGCCAGGCATAAGAAACAGATTATGTGTTAATGTAATAATACGTAACGAATGCAGCGGATAAGTATTAAGTAAGCTAGTTTGCTCATCTGTTAAATCAAATATTGTCAGCTTAGTAATAGGTGCATATGGTCGGCAGTAAACAGTACTAGTGTCGAGCGAATTTACCCCTTTGATGCTTTTTAAGTTTGTAAAATTTGCATCTGGTAACACGTCATCACTGTAATAATTACTGAATTCTCCGGGCGTATTGCATATACATAATTCTTCAATGTGAAGTATTGTATTTATCGTTTTAGCGATAACACCGGCTGGTGCTGTTATTTTTTTAAGTGATGGTATATATATTTCATCAATATCAGACGGTTCAACCATTGGTGAATAAATGTTTAGTTTTTCTAACTGGAAGTGCTCTATCAAATACTTAACTTCTCCTCGATAAGGTAGTTTGCACACTAAACTTTTTATATTTGGGCAGTGCATCACTAGTTGTTTTAAATAATTTATACTGCTAACCGTGGCATGTTGTAGTTTTTTGTACATATAATTTTGTAATCTGGCATTCGCTCGGCAAGTATACAAAATCTGAACAGCATCGCATAATTCTAGAAATCTGAACACTTGTTTGAACATGATATATATAATCACTTTTTAAAGTTAGTAGTGGCAAGTTTATAAATCTCCATACTGCTGAACGCCGGTATTTCGAGATCTTTCAAAGGTACTCGTTTAAGAATATCAAATATTGCGTATGTAAATTTACTATCCGATGTAAATCGGCGGAGTGTTTCAGACAGAACAGTACCATCAAATAATATACGCATCATGTCATCATCCATATCGCACGAGTTCATCTTTAAATATGTAAGAGGCAGAGTAGCTATTTTTTGTAGACTAAATTCGTCAAGAGAAATCTCGTATAACTCTAGCGAATGCAGATCAAGGTTGAAATTCTTAAGTTCAACATTGTTCAATGAAAGGTTTTTGATTGATTTGGGTAATATATCAAAGTTAACAGTAACACTCTCCAATTTTAATGAAATCAAAGGCATATGTTCTATGTAAGCAAAATTAATAGGCGATCGAATAATTGATAATCGTTGAATTGGTTGTCTTTCTAAATATATCATTTCGTCTGGGTGAAATTTGCAATCAACTAATTCTAATCCGTGCAATCTCAAATCTTTCATAATTGCCAAAGTAAGAATAAAGTTACATAATCTAAGACGTCGGACTCCAAACGGCAGCGGTTTATTCGGCATTTCCACGGGATTAGTAGAATATAACATCAGGTTACACAATGAATTCGGCAATAAATGAAGATTAGTAAAATTGTCAGACTGCACACATAATTCTTCTACTTCGAATAAAGATACGTCGAAACTGCGCGTGTATTCTATTATAAGTTTTTTAAGCGGAAGTGTTTTAATTATAGGTATGTCTTCCGGATACCACCGCGCCAGACCCAGAGATACAACTGGCAAATTTGGCGTACGATAACGTCCTGAGGTGACCTTGAATTCTATTGATTTAATAGATGCATAATTTGCATAATAAGTAGATACCTGATATTTATCGTATTTAGTAGATAGATAATCCAAATTAGGTAATACTTCAAGTTTTGGTATAGAAGAGCATTTTAATCTCTTAAGAAGTGGAAGCTCATTTTCGTAAAATAGCCAAGTATTATTTGCAGTAACATCTTCTACAGGAAATAACAATACTGCCGGACTATAATCCTCTATATGCATCTTTCTAATATTTGGGCAATGCGCGTGTAGCAATTTTGCATTTTTAACTTTGGCGTATTTTACCTGCTTCAAAGCGCGCTCGATAAGAAGTGCCAATCTATGACAAGTGGAAAAATATTGCACCAAATCATAGAACTCTAGATATTTCGGTAATTCAAAAACACAGATATGATCCATTATACTGTTATAGTGATCAAAAAAATCATTTTTAACTTGTTAACTTATAAGCAAGCTTATTATTATGGGCACCCATTAATTTGACCAGTGATATAAGGATCATGAGGATCAGTCATACGCATTTCATTTTGTACAATCGGCGTAAGTTCACTTCCTGTAGATCCCGCAAGAGCGCATCCATATATTCCGAACCACATATAAGCGCAATAATCATTTCTAACACCTTGATTTTGCACGTCATACCAACCTCTTGTGCTATTGATGTTTCCACAATGTCCCAACGATTTTACACGTGGTTTAATTTGTTTTGGAGGCGCACTACCAGTTGATTGCGCAGGTAATGTCGGCGGCAAAGGTACTGGAGGAGCGCTACCAGTTGATTGCGCAGGTAATGTAGGAGGTAAAGTACCATCACCAATTGTATTTCCGTTTGATGGTTTTGATGGGCCTGGTCTATTCATGTCGGTAGGTTGTTCGGGTGGTAAACTAGGTTGCGGTTTGTTTGGAGGTGGACTTGCAGGTGGGATGTTTGGAGGTGGACTTGCAGGTGGACTGTTTGGAGGCGGACTGTTAGATGGTAACCCAGGCTGATCTCCTGAATGATCTCCTGAATGATCGCCTGACTGATCATCTGAAGGATGTTTAGCAGGTTGAGGAACTGGGTTATTTATCGCATACACGACAATAACAATTATCACTAATACCAAAAGTAAAGTTACTCTATTCATAGTTATATTATACTTTTTAAAAAATTGATTTTTATGCAGTTTATATACAATGGCGTCCGTCGACGTGAATCCATTCGCGGTTCTTGCTGATCAGGAGAATGATTCTCCAGATGGGCAAAATGATCAAAATGATCAAAATGAACTAGAAGAGCATAATGATCAAAATGATCATAATGATCAAGAAGAGGATACTGAGAATCGTGATGTTCTTCCAAGGTGCCCGTACGAAACCGACAGCGATGATGAGTTCGATCAGCGCGACTACCCATTAGAGGGTGATCTGAAGTCGCAATTCGTCTACAACAAAATTTGCGCATCGTGCGATTGCGAACTCGACGGAGAGGACCAGTCGTTCTATTGCAAACCTTGCCTGATTGAACTCTTGCAAGGAATGCGCCCGACTCGTTGCCGTGGTTGCAAAAAACAACTTTCACTCTGCAAGATGTTCATGTCTTGTGGAATGGATTGTTTGGGCAACAACTCGCCGATCGGATATTGCTATCCATGCAGGTCGTCGTATTTGGGCGAAAGGCAGCCGCATCAAACATGTGGCACTTTCATCATCTACGGCAAAGACTGCAACGGAGTTGATTCTGGAGCTTGTCGTGTTGCTTCAGGACTGTTGCGCGCCAACTGGGACGACTGAGAAAATTATTTTTTAGCTCATAGTCAAATTTTCGGCAATGCATTCAAGAAGTTGTGGGTCTAGAATTGTGCACTTTTGAATTTGCACTATTTTGATGAAAAGATCAAGCGTTTCATATAGTTGTTTGATGTCGTAGCACATGAAACAATTCTGTTCCGGCCACTCATCAAGATAGATTTCAATGTATTGAGTGATCAAATGACGCATTTCTCCAGCACTTATATTAGTTAGTTTCCACTGGAAGTAAAGAGTGCATTTGTCAAAATCATGACTATCAAATCTTACGGTATTTTTACCTGAAGAAACTGCTTCATACACTAAATATTGCATCTCTGCTTGTTCAGGCATATATAAACTAAAAAAAATCATTTTTCTAAGAGAGAAATTGAGTATAATTCTCCTTTGGATAATGGTTCGCCGCATTTAAGTCGATCGGCGATATAGCGCTTTTTTATGATAGCCCAGTAAACTTTGGCGTGATGAACAGGTAGTTTGCATATAAATCTATATAGATCGAGGCGGTCAGAGTAAGCAATATGTCCGGCGCCAATAAGATACTCTACACATCTGATATTATTAGTTATCATACAGTATTCGATTATGTCCAGTAACTCATCACGAAAGAGGACATGCCGCGAAACATCACCCAACAACCGCAAAATAACTTTCGCGCATAGGTATTTGCCGTGCACAATAGCGTAATTGAGCAGATTGTGACTATCTTTTTTCAAAGTAATAATGGACTTACCAATTATAAAGATTAACGCCGCCACATAATCATATCGATTACTATCGATCGCGACGAATATAGGATAATCTTTGTCAAAATAGCACGGGTCGGCATTCAGCACTTCTAAATTCCACCGACCAGATCTAATGAGTGTTAGGTATTGTCGCAACTGATAATCAAGAAAATCTATTTTTTTGGCGTTGGAAAAGCCGACAATCTTTATAAATTTACTGTTTTGCGTTTTCAGTATAGCAAGTTGCGCCTTAGTGAGTTGGATTCCAGCCAAGTAAATTAGTGCTATACATTCTTCGTCGATAGCGTAATGAGCAGCGGCACGAACAAGATCTAGATACCCAAATTCAATCAGTACAAACAATCGATCATAATCAAGTACGTGATAACTTGCATCAGTGAGCAGTGCGCCGTATTGTAAACGAACAATCAATATTTCAGCGGATGATGAGTGGTTTGTTGGTTCATATCCATGATTATTAGGATTCACGCCGCACTGAAATAGATATTTGAGTATTTCAGGATCCATACAATATGTTGATAATCCAGTTTCGCAATCAATCTGGTTTAAAGATTCAGGTGTGTTGTGAATAGCGCACAAAGCCTGAACAGCTCCAAAGTTTGCGGCAATGATAGCTGGTTCATAAATTCCATGTTTGAATATTTCAAGATAAATCATTGCGTATTTTACGCCCGACATATAATTCAGAATATGGAATTTACCATTTTCAGTGTCGATAAACACGCCATGCCGTTTTATTAATTCAACAGCGTATGACGGATTATCAGAACAAGCATTGAGAAACTCTCGAAGCATTCTATACTAAAAAAATATCACTTTTTCTGCGGAGGCAACATTGCGGCCAACTCGGCAATCTGCAATTTCAATTCTCTGTAGTTAATATCAAAAGACATATAGTCAAGTCGGCTGATAATCAAATCCGCAAGTTCATCATTTTTAATTGTACACTGATGAGCTTTATGAGCGCCAGGTGCATCCCCAATCTGGCGAATTCCGCATTTTTTGCATATCCAAGTGCGAGGTTTGGAAGCCATTATAACTTTTAGCGTTTCACTTTTTTCAAAAACTCAAACGATTCAAGGATTCCTTTTTTCTCGGCTTCAAACAGCTCCAACATTTGCTTCTTCTCTATATCATTCGCGATTTTCTGCTGTACTAATTTGATTTCATATTGTAGTATAGTTTTTTCCATTTGAGCCTCAAATGCCCATTTCATGTCTTCTATCTTTTGTTCTATTTTCTGTTCTATTTTGTACCCGTAATTTCTGGTCCTCTTTTTAGTAGACATTATATTCTGATAGTTTTCAATTTTAACTTAGTAAACTTTGAATGTCTTCAAGTTTCTTTTGAAGTTTGTTTTTCTCTTCTGCGGCTTCAGCAGATTTTGATGCGTGTATACTTCTTATTCTTTCTGTAGAAGCAGATTGTTTATGTAACAGTGTATCTATTTCTTTCCGATGATTCTGTTCTTGTATTACTTTGTTTCTAAGGTAATTCTTTCTCATTTGATCTTTCTCCTGCTCATGTGATTTTTGTATTTTTGCTTTCTGCTTGTTGAAATCATCTTGCATTATTTTTTTCTCAGATTCGAGATTTTTGATTTTTTCATTGCGAAACTCCATAACAGATCTTAGTATTGTACGATCTCGAATCAACTCATTCTTCTCCGTTTCGAGTTTTTCATTAGCTTTTGAGCATTGTATGTGTTCTCTAAAATGCTTAGAAGATTGATGGCTGTGATAACCGACTTGACCTTTCAGAGATTTGACTTCCAACATTAGACGATCACGTTCATCAATCAAGTAAGTTAGTACAGCTTTCTGTTTGGTTGCAAGTCCTTTGACGAACAAATCTTCACTTTCACAGAACTGATCAACCAGAGCGATTTGTTCTTTCACATCTTCTTCATCACGCTTTCTCTTTGCCTTGCGTTTACAAGTGCTTGAATTGTGGGCGCCTTCTTTCCCTTTCCATTGAATTTGTCCGCAAGTTAAACATTTCCATTCACGACGCTGGAGAGTTTCCATCAGGACTATATTATTCACTTTTGAAAAAATAAGAATTTAGCAGGCGGAAGTTTCTGATTGCAGTAGTTTCTGCTTGCGATCGGACGCTTCAACGTCAATCAGTGCTAGCTGACGAATGATTTCATTCTGACGTGCGATTTCAGTTTCAGCAGTGGCAAGTTTAGCATCCAAAGATCGGCGGCTTTGCACATATTCATAATGCATTTTGTCCTTTTCGGCTTTGTGTAGAGCTTCCATTTCTTCTTTCTCTTTAGCAAATTTAGCACGAAGAGCCGATTCATCGGCGACCATTTGCTGAAGATGCGTTTTTTCATTGCGCAATTTAACAGTACGGGCGAATGCTTCAGAATGACATTGTTCCAAATGCGCAATTTTCTTCTTGAGAATATCTCTTTCATGTTCGCTTTGAGGAGTGCCGCCAACAAATGGAGGAGCGCTTGAACGCACATACAGTTTCTTTTTGAGAACGGCATTATCAAATTCAAGAGTTTCAAGTCGAGAGTTTGATTTTTCAAGTTGAGAATTTGACTCTTCCAATTCGTTTCTCAATTCGAGAAATTGGGAAGATCTGTAAGTCTTTGCGTTGGTGACTCTTCCTTTCAAAGACTTAATACTGCGCCGAAGTTCATCACGTTCGTTAATCAGATCTTCTATGACTTCTCTTTGTGTTTTCGCAACTGCTTTCATTTCAGGAGAATCGTCGCTGACAACAAACATAGTTTCAACCATCATTAGATGCTCATCCAGTTCGTCGTCATTGAACTTTCGTTTATGTCGTTTGATGCAAGTGCTCGCATTATGAGCGCCCTTTTTTCCTTTCCATTGCATCACTCCACAAGTCAAACATTTCCATTCGCGCTGCGGCTCCATCTTATAATGTTATATTATTCACTTTTTTAAGTTTCAAAAAATTACACCGCGAGCGAATATCGCAAGTTCGTATGAATGAAAATTTCATATAAGCATTTTAGACAAATCGTCAACAGTACATCCGGCAGTGTCGTGATTGCCACCTCCGCCGAGTTGTTTGGCGACTGCAGAAACATCAACGCGCCCTTCGCAAGATCTCATAGAAAGCCAGAATTTCCCCATTGAATCGTAGTGCCAAGCGAATGCAAAATCAATGTCATGTAGTTTGAGCATTTCAGCACAAGCTTCAGATCGGAAAGCTCGAGTATTAATCATTGCAATTCTATAAATTCTATCACCGACTCGCATACCATGTCGGCTAGCTTGACTAGCTAAGAATTGAATTATGATATCGTTCTTCTCAAGTATCTTTTTCCCAAGATCGCCCATTTCATCGACAGAAATACCAGACGAGATCAAGTTATCATACAGTTGAAAATGTTCAGCGGGATCTTCAAAATGGTCAGGCATTTTCAATACACTAAAAGTGTAAGTTGTAACTTCGCGTGATCTGTATCGCGCCCACTTCCATCTATCGCGATCATCAGCGTATTCAGCAAACATCTTAATGCGCTCATACATATGATTTGTAGGATTGAGTGAATTGACAGCCATCAAAGCTGCACAAGCCTCATTTACGTTATAATTTACAGTAAGTTTTGGGTGTTTAATTTGAGTAATGAACTTATTAGTCGCATGATGATCAACAATTAAAACAGATGTAATTTCCTTATTTTCAAGCAAGGATGTAAGTTGAGATTCGGTTGGAGCCATATCTACAAATACAACACTGCCGGATTCTACCAGGGAATATTTCTTGTCATGTACTATTGGAATACATTTAGAAGGACGTTCCAAGTTATAAATATATGCTGCAAGCAACCCATCGTTGCATCTAGCATGAAAGTAGATTGTTCTATCGGTCATCTATACTTATTTCATTTTTTTGCCTTTAAGAAGTTCGGCAGTATCTTCAGCAATTATTAGATTACGTATTTTTGTTTGATAAGGAGTCGCCTTCAAAGATAATATTATGCGATTATTGAAGATATTGGTAAATCTATAATACAAATAGCGCGGGTTACGAGTCATTTCCAAAGAACACTGATTTGAAACAAATCCTAGATATCGCAAAGTATTGATTTGTATTTGTGCTATTTTCTTCGGTCCTACAATAGGAAACTTAAGCGCGGATATCATTTTATGAACTATACCAAGCGTTTCGAATGATCGTAGACGATATTCTGCTTGAAGCTGATGCAAAAGTAAAATGATAGATGGAATGTACGGTAGTTCGAACTTATAACATAATTGGCAACATTCTCGCAAAAACATAACTGTCCGGATCTCGGCTAGTTGCGCACAGTACATACTGTGTACTTTTTCATCGGCATGTTGACATTCCCTAGAACAATATGTAGCGTATAGACAATTACTACAATACATTAGTTTTGTTGATTTGCATCCTGCATTGTAGCAGCAGATAGCAGCTGCGAATTTACTGATCGAATTTAAAGTACTCATATATAAATTCAAATTTATAAAGTAAAATTGAAAATATAAGATATAATGGAAGATCCGCAGCAGCATTCCGATACTCACCGCGATTATTTTTCCGGTGATGATCTCGTTCAACTTCAATTGTTCGATTTGATGAAATTGAAAATGTCAAAAGGAGAACACACGAATTACACACCACTTTCGATCATATACACTATTAGAAACAATAGAATAGACATTCTAAAGTGGTTGTATCAAGTGGGCGAATGCAGAGTTTCAAATGATCTTGTAATTAATATGGCGGCCGAATTAGGTAGATTAACATTTGTTTCGTGGCTTTATCAGAACGGCTACAAAGGTGATATGTTCGCATTTGATCTCGCCGCAAAAAATAACCATATTGAAGTGATGAGATACTTAATAAGCATTGGCTATCGAAGCGCTGGATTTGCGGCAGATTATGCAGCGTACAATGGGCATTTAGAAGCGATAAAATTCCTTCATAAGATTAAATATCCAATTGGTGTCTCGGCGTTCAATTATGCAGTAAGCACGGGAAGAGCTAGATTAGTTGAATGGTTATACGCACATAGTTATAAAGGCAACCATGAATCGATGGATCTCGCTGCAAAATTCAATCACTTCGATTTGGTAAAATTATTACTTGTACAAGGTTACACATGCACAAATAACGCAATAGATTATGCGGTGTATCATGGAAATTTTGATATGCTCAGGTGGTTCCATAGGAATGGTTGGACTGGATCGGACAATGCAATTTATTACGCTGTTACAACCGGTCAGCCTATGATGGTAAATTGGTTACTAGTCAACAATTATCAATGTACTACATACGCAATAGATTTTGCTATTGCAAGCCAAAATCTGGAAATATTAGAGATAATGTATAAGTTCAGAGTGGACCTCTCTGATATGATGAAAAACACAAAAGAACCGAAGGTCTTGCAATGGTGGTTCGCGCACCCGCTACAAGATTAACAAAGTACCTTTGGGTAGTTTCTTTTTTATTGAGTACTCACTTTCTGTAATTTCCAGCACACCATTTTCATAATTCATACCAATTTTGTGATACGAAGAGATATATCCATTATAGTAAGTACCACTTCTGTAAATACTTCCATCAATATTGTATTCGATAAATTCACCGTGCATTTTATCATTTTCGTAATTGTACATTGCACTGATTTTTTCTTGATGCCACCGAATAGTCTTTCCGTGCTTGAGCTCATTTCTATAGTGACTTTCGGAGGTTTTAGATTCGTTATAAAATTCAACACGCACAGTATCACTACAAAATGAACTTACCGACCCATCCAAGTAGTAACTTCGCCTAACACCACTTTCACCATTACAATAGTATGTGTCATGTTTAACTTGTCCGTTCGCCTGAAATTCTACTGATATACCGTGAAGGGTTCCATGCCAATAGTTGGTGATATGTTGTATTAGTCCATCAGGACGAAATCTTAATTGTTGTCCGTGCAGCTCACCTTTGTAATAATTTTCTATTTTCGACAGCTTATTATCAACAAATGTAAATTGCGGACCATGTTGTTTTCCGCGGCAAAAATTACTACTATATATAAGAAATTCATCATTGAATGATTCCACCAATCCATCTAATTTGTCTTTATAATAATGTCCTCGTTCAGTAATGTTGCCCTGTTTTGTAATGAACAATCCACTTCTTACTCCTCTATAATATGTATACATTTCATAGTTTTCGTCAACCGGTAATTCATCCAAACTAGCAATGGTGTATTGTTTATCGTCTTTGTGCACTATCATTCCATGCAGTGGTGGCCGTGGTTTATAATCAGTACGATCACCATTATCGAAAATACATTTATCGTGAATACGGTCCCTGACGTATTCCGAAACACCATGCATAATTTCTCTAATTGGAATTCTACATTTGAAACTATACAATGTGTCCAGCTTAATTAATGCTGTTTTCTGCTCTGATTTAATAGCTTTGAAATTGTATAAGCTATATTTATTCTGTTTATATTTAGTTATTCGACAAAATCCAATTCCATTCTTTACAGTGTATATGACAGATGGAAGTCCATCGTCGGAATATTCCGTAAACTCGATTGTTAATTTGCTAGGTTCTCCTATTTTCTGATCTATATCTTCGTCGATACCAGAAACTTTTAGTTCGCAAAACATTTGATTCAACACGTCGCGGCAATAGTAATATTTGATGTATCCTTTGTAATATTCTTCATGAAAGTGTTGATTACCCTTGGAATATTTTATTTCACCTGATGGTGCTCCTAAATATGCATAATACTTATATGCTATTCTTCCATTACGCAAATAATGATATATTGCGCCATGTTCAACTCCGTTGATTTCTCGATGCATTCGTTTAATACCATCTGATGCATCCATTATTATATATGTAAGATAATCCAAACATATTACCCATAGCTCATCTAGAAGGTATGGTGGGAAGTATCTTTTAGCCAAAGCGGCCGTGGTGTAATCTTCCATTATATTTATAAAAAAAGAATCATTTTTCTAGGCACCACTCTATGTATCTACGCATCACTGGATCATGATAAGCATAATCACGGTGCTCACGAGTAAAAGGAATCGTGCGATTTAGAAATCGCGTTATTGCTGTTTGTTTGCAGTGTAACGATAATATCATATAATCATCAAGAAGTATTTTAGCCTTCTTGACAGCGTAAAGATTGCCACATCTTATTGCGTACCGAACATCTGCATCAGTCATAGTATAATCTTCCAAAATTAAATCTAGAATGTCATAAAGACATTTCTCAATAATTTCAGGCAATCTAACGCGGATAGGCACTATTTTTTTATGAATATATTCTAGTATGTTATAGTCCAGTTTTGCTTGCATAACTAACCTATCGCCTATCAGACGACGAACAGCAAGATCGGCATTTTCTACTAGATACTTAAATGATCCAAAATAACCAAAACTAGCTGCGCGTTCAATTATTTCATATGTTATAGTGTGTCTTTGACATTTTACTAGTTCCACATCATGAAGTGAATCAGCCAAATTGGAGCGAAAAGGAATGTTATTCTGCATTAGATATTTAATAAGAGGTATATGATCTCGTGTGAGATTCATTGGATAAGCATTATAAGGCTGGCCTAGTTCATGTAAAAATTTCACGACACGTAGTGAACCTCCCATCATAGCTGCCTTCATAATATCTTGTTTGATGTGCCGACGAAGAAATACAAGCATTTTGAAATGGCGCCAGTATGCTAACGGTTCAAGAGATCCTGGTATAACCAGAAGGCCGTGATCTGAAAGTAGTTTAGCTACGCCAACTTTACCTACAAAAATAGCGTCGGTCGCGACTATACTTTTGATGTGTATGCGCTTTGGATTATTTATCATTATTTTCATGTCGTCTACGTTGCAGAATCGCGAGAAACGTTGGATAATCAAGTTTGAAAATACGAAATCGCGCCGAGTTGCCCATCTAACCAATCTTACATTTTTGTTATAAACGCCTGTTTCATGCAATACAGGTTTGTCGGTTCGAATACCAAACTTGTATAAATACCGAACAGTTGAAAATCTTCCCTCCACTATTGCATATTCTAGATTGCGGCCGTGTAGCAGATGAGGTTTTTTACGGCCAATGTATTTTACTATATTGTATTGTGCTGTTTCATCCAGTACTTCAGACAATGCTTCTTCATCGTCGCCAAGTTGACGAATCGCTTCTGCAAATCCACAAATTGCAGCACGAATCAATATAGAACGCTTAGGATGGTATTTTGCGATTAACCAATTTCCAACTTTGTAGGACTTACATCTAACTGCAATTTCAATAAATCGTTCATCTGCCCAATATTCCAAAAGCTGAGTAAGTTCCAGATAGTCATTTACTATAGCAGTTTGAACATGGTCATAGTTGAATTCGAAGTCCCTTGATAACCATTTTGCCGCGGCGGGTTGATTACTATTTACTGCCATGCACAAATGTCTGTATTCAAATTGTAAAATAGGATCGTATAGTTCTTTTTCTTTGATTAATTCTAGATGACCCATTGTTACCGCTTTGTCAGAATCAACCCAATCGGAAAAAGCGATTCCAGGCATGAATGATATGATATGGCGCCGTAAAGGCGCGTACAGTATTACTGCTCTGAAGAGTTTCTGCATTATATTTATAAAAAAAATATCAATTTTCCATGTCCACAAGACTAAAATCACGAATTTTGTTCTCTTCAAATGCGCGCCGTGGCAATGCGTAGAATAGGCATCCGCCAGCTTGAACTAGTTCAATTAGAATAAAGTTAGTTTCCCAAATTTCAATTAGCCGATCGCGAATGTCTTTGATTCTGTATTCATGAGATTTCATCACCATAATCAACAGTTCATGAGGAGCGCACTTCTGCTTATAGTAGAGTTCAGCAGCCTCAGGAAAACACACTCTAATTGCGAATGGTTTTTCGAATTTCAAAGCGCACTCAGCATTTTCCAACCAACTTGCAATACACTCCGGAATAATATCCAAAACTTCAGGTTCGATTTCGTCCACTAGCGCTTGATTCATGGTTATATTATTCATTTTTAAAAAAATGAATAAATATAGCCTATATAATGGAGATTCCCGAAAGCCGCGTCGTAATTCTACACCCCAAAACAATATGCGACTCTGTTCTGATTAGAACAACACATGGAGCAATTCTCGCTCGCAAGAATCAATTTGCAAAACAACCAACTGCGCATTGTTTGTCGCAAATGTTTACTTTGCAAGAAGCAATCGCGGTCGACATCAACGAAACAAGCAAAGACAAAGTGAAATGGGAACAATACTGTCGAAACGTGATTGACTATCTCATTTTGAAACTATATCTGTTTGATGAACAACTTAATACTGTTCTGAATACAGTTACAAAGGAAGGCGCGATCAGCTACTGTACGCACTGCGCGAATGACGCGAACAAAAAGTGCAGAGCATGTGGATGCATTTATTGTTCAGATGAATGTCAGAGGAAAGACTGGCCATTCCACAGATCGGAGTGCGTCAAACAAGCACCCAAAGTCGCTGATACAGCACCCAAGAGCCAGTAATTATTTTTTTACTAACTGGCAAATTAAAAAAATTGATAACTGTAAATATAAGATGGAAGCTTACCGTAAAGTAATAAGATGTACCGACATAATGAAGATAATTTTCAGTATGCAGAGTGGTCGAGCGTTTAAAGATTGGATAGATGGTGATTTGGCAGCCAAACTAGGATATTTGTACATTATAAAGGAGAATCCCAGACTAATATTTACTGCCCGATCATTTACATCCGCAATTACACATGGTTATTATGATATAGTAGACTGGTTATCCAAGAATAAAAGAATGTATACTTTTGGTTCACTAAATACAGCAATAGATACCGATGATCTAAAAATGGTAGAATTGGTATATAAGGTATGTAAGAATTTTAGTGTTGGTATGGTTGATACAGCAGCGGGAAAAAATAACGTAGAATTAGTCAAATGGTTAGTGCAACGAACCAAAGAACGATGCGCCTTACATTACGCTACTAGATCGGGCAACATAAAATTAATAACATATTTACTGAAGAAAAAGTTTACACTTAGTAAGTATTCAGCTAATGATGCAATATTATCAAATGTTGAGTTTGTCGAATGGTTCAAGCAGAACGGCTATTTTAACAATGCTAGAATTGTAATGTGCGGCACTCCTGAAATAATGGCAGTAGTGCCTAGAGAATGTATTACTGGAGAATGTATGGATTCGGCTCTACCTAATATTGAACTATGTAAATCATTAAGTCTAATTAAGAAATGCGATAGGACCATAATGATAAAAGCGATACAAACCAAAGATCTCGATTTTGTTAAATGGGTTGATGAAAACTACGGAGTTGAAGACGCGCATCTTATATCGGCTTGCAAATATGGAACCCCAGAGATAGTTGATTATTTACTTAGTCGAGGTTGTACAATATTGCGTATAGTAGAACGCGCCGTTCAGGGAGATAATATACCAGTAGTAACTCATTTACTACGAAGGTTTCCACCTATGGGCGCAAAAAGAGAAGCAGCACGCACTGGCAATATAGAATTATTCCAAATACTAGAAAGATATGATGATAGTTTAAGTTGGGTATTCTTTTCAGAAGCAGCGTATGGCGGCGATAGTCGTAATATACCACTTCTAAAATATATGATAACTCAGAACTATGAAATACAATTACGAATGTGCGAAGATGGTATAATAAATGCTGTCAGACATGATGATATCGAATTCATTAAATTTATGTATAGTATAGGATGTTGTCTTCCAGAGGCTATAAAGACAGCTACTGATTATATGAGAATAAACATATTGGAGTTCTTGATTCATAAACATCATCCTAAATACAATCCTACCAAAATAAGAAAGTTGATGATTAAGCACATGTTTAAACCTTCTAGATTCTAGAAAATTAAAAAAGTGAATAATGAATTATTATAATGAATCGCATAGAGACTCAAGACTTCTTTACTCTTAACGCCGGCAAACTAGATGCAATTCTGTTGCATCTGTTCAAGGCTTGCGAAAAAAGAGAACAAGGATTAATGCCGTTGGATATGGCGTGTTTGATTGATTGCGAGAAAAAAGATTTGCCTGGCAAAATTGATGCTTTGATGAGATTCATGGCAAGAGGCGAAGTTACAAAACGCGCAGTTCAAGATTGGATTGAAAAAAACAAAAACGTGAAATCTGAGAGAGACGTAAGACGTGATCTTCTAATTCACGAAATCTGCAGGCATTCATCGGTCAACGAAAGACAACTGATGAGCGTTCTGAGTCATCCTAGCATACATGAACTTATTGACATCATCAACAAAGACCGTCTGAACATTGGCGGAGTTGTGGGAGCAATCGAAAAGCTCTCGGATGAAATCGGAGATGTTCATATTAGCGTTAAGGAAGCTGCGGCTAGACAATAAAAGTGAATTTATTTTTTATATACAATGTCGTGCAGAATTCCTGCTGATACCATATTGATATGGTACGAAACTTATTCTAATACTAGACACGCGCACAGAATGTGTTTTGTATACGATCATAATTTTCAAGTGCCAATTTACATCACAAGAAACACAACAAGAATCATAATGTATCGTTTGAGACACGATGTAACGATGGATGGCATAGATCAAGTTGCGGAAACTAACCAAGAGCATCACGATGCATTGATAGGTAGAAATAAGCCTTTGTGGTTTCACCTCAATAATACAACTTACTTCATTGTGCCAGCTGATGCACTTAAGTATTTGCGCCATACCAATAAAATTTATGAAAGTTCATATGAACTCAAAGAAACTGGCGCATTCGATCAGTTGTCATGTAACAAAGCGCATCGCGAATGCTATATGCTTTTCGTGATAACAGTACTATTGTTTGTTGCTCTGAACATTTATGGCAATACTAAAAAATAGGCTCTATAAACTTGCTTACAAATAAATTGCTCTGAATTCAGTATATTTTTTGTCAATCATACTTGCCAAATCAGCAACACGCGGATCAAGTTTATGAAATCCGACAAATTGAACAGTGAAAACCGGGCAGCGAGTACTAATAGCTTCTACGAATTGAGTTTTCCAGAATCCAAATCTAAATGTATTTCTATGAATTGTCATGGAGAGAGACGGCTGTACAATAATATTACTAGAATTAGTTGCTTCTGTCAAGTATTGATTCATCTCAAATCCATAAAGATAAAATCGAGTATCCAGATTTCGTAGAGACATTAGCATATCAGGCAACAATGTTCGTGTTAAGTTGCGAAATCCGCAAAAGTAAATCTTTACACTAACAGGTTCCATTGTGCGAATACGTTCAACGAATTGTGTCCACTTATCCATAGTAAAAGTGTCAAATGACACTTCTACAGCAAAGTTAGAACTGTATTTTGGTATGTTGTCCAGAGTGCACATATATCCGCTTAATAATTCATTTTTACACTTTTTTTATACGTGTTATAAAATAAAAAATGTGAATTTTATATAGATGCGAAGAGTGTTTGGCAATAAAGATTTACTAGCTCACATAGTTAGCTTTCAGGATGGCCGAGCGTATAAAGATTGGACCAACGGCGATAAAGCAGCTGAATTGGGTTATCTAGAATTGATTAAAGAAAGACTTAAGGACAGAAAGCTGATTATAACAGAAAATGCAATAGATCTAGCGGTTAAGAACCGTCACCATAGTGTAGTAATGTTCTTGCTGCAAAATTACAAAGGAACTCATAAAGCACTAAATTACGCAGTAAGAAATGAAGACATGAAAATGTTTGATATTCTAGAAAGAACAGGTCATCTTGGCACGGAAGAATGTGTGGCTTATGCTGTAACAACTAATTTGAGCTTAAACATTATAAAACAACTGATATTGAAATATGGGTTTGTAAATAATACGTTGCAGATAGTTATTGATTATGATAGAGCTGATATTTTAGAAATGGTGAACGAGATGTTCCCACTTAATTATGACATCAAATCCAAAGCAGAGATACTGAGGCCGAGGAAAATTATACAATCTAGAAAATACGAGATAGGTATAGCCCGAGGTGTACGGTCGGTGAATATATTAAATGACATGAAAGCTGTGATACGTACTACAGACCTACGAGCATTAGCCGTTATGTTAAACCAAAATAGTGAAGGATTTCTGTTTGAGTGCATAAAAACCGCGGCAATATTTCGCAATAAAAAAGTATTAAAATTCATAGAAGGCTTAGGTGTAAAACTAGATAAATTGTTCAGCAACTTAGTAGGATTCAAAAATCTCTGGTTACTGCAATACATAAACAAAAACTATAATTTGAAACCTCATGTAAAAAAACTTATATCTACCGGTAACACCGATATAGTAGATCTATTTTGGCATAGGAAAGATCTACCGAATACGTTACTTCGTACTAATATGTATTCATCTTATGAGGTAGTAAAATGGGTTATGAAAAACTCTGAACAAGCATTTGAATTGTGCGATTTAGTAAATTGTAATAATTTGGAATTGTTGAAGCAGCACTATGTTCACCCGCGTCAAATAACCCAATTAATGATAAAACAAGCAGTGGTCGAAAAAAATATTGAAATATTAGATTGGTTACTATCTAAAAGCAATTTAGATAAGGAGAATATTATGAATTTTGCAGTGTCTGAAAATACATGCTCTCATATGGTCAAATATTTATATGAAAAAGGAGCACATATGACGGTTACGGCGTTTCATATACTAATCAGCAACAATGACATTAATACTATTAAATGGCTACTGGATCGTGGTCATATAATAAAAGAATCCGACGTAAATATCGCTATTGAATATAATTCACTTTGTATATTAAGGTTAATGTTCAAATACTTCCCTCGACGCAGAAAAAATATAGAAGACTTACTTCTAAGTCGGCAGTGCCAATAGTTAGTATTTTTAGTACCAATAGTTAGTATCTTTCAGTAATGGCTTTGCTGTAAGCAGGATAAATGATATCCATCAACACCTGGGATTTTTGTTTGTTTTCATGTTCAAGAACAATATCCATCACATCTTTTTCAGGAGTACCGACACGTGTCAGCATAGCAGGGTTACGACTTAAAATCAAATGAGTCATTTGAATATCGGCATTCGCGACGGCCAACATTAGAGGAGTCATCAATTTGCTATCTTTTTTGATTGCATTTTTGATAGCATCTTTTTTGATAGCGTCTTTACAGTTGACATCAGCTCGTTTGCTTATGAGCAATTTCGCAATCTTCAGATGCCTATATTTAACAGCGATCATTAGCGCTGTGCCTTCTCCCATACTAGAAACATCATTAATAAACACACAATTGACTATTGAACTAAGTAGTAAAAATACTTTTTGTTCATCGCCTTCGTAAATTGCAAGACATAATTGATCGCATTTGGATGGTTCTTCAGGTTTGAGCGTTTTAAGTTCTTGAATATTTCGACCTTCGACTCTATCGATAAGATCCAGCTGAGCCTTCGTCAAATCGTATCCTTGCGATTTAAGAACAACTAATGATGAATAAATTTCACACTGTGATATTATATCTTGAATTTGTTGGCATTTTGGCACAGACCGCAGTAGTCGATTATTTCTAATAATCGACTCATAATCGAGATCTTTGGCGCCATTTGCAATGAATAATTCCAGTAGAACGGGATCAGTAATGTAATAAGAAGGAAAATGCGGCTTTACGGGAATGCCGTATCGTACTTGTTTTGTATCAACACTAACACCATTCTTAAACAATAAATCTAAAATCGCCGGAGTTGTGCAGTTTTCGACGAGTCCATAGTATCGGCAAAGATAAGGTAGTTGATCACGGCGTAATTCGCAAATAACCTTCATAGCGTCGAAATCATCGAGAATACCTGATTCCCATATTGACGTATCAAGCGAAATACCTTTTTCAAGCAGCAATCTAAGCACGTCAACTCTATGATAGCACAAAGCAGTCATATTATGATCAATTCCATTTTTCGAGATCCATTCTTCAATTTTCCTGAAGGATCCACTAACAATATCGGCGAACTGTTCCATTTGTATATTAGATAATTCAATTTTTAGCAGTTAAAAAATTGATTAATTATACTATGCTGGATAAACTGAATAGAGATGCCGCATGCTGCGTTACAAAATTCCTGGAATTACATGATGTTGCATGTGTAAAGCGATGTTGCAAACAAATATACATTGAATACAGAGATTTGTACCAGTTGACTATTGGCAATCTAACAGATGTTTCAAGAATTGGAATATGCAGAAATGTTAAAGTTATTAAGATGAATCGTCATTTGACCCGCGATTTTGAAGAAGTATTTAGTGCGTTTCGTTTAGATAAGCTTATCGGGGATGATTGTGGTATTGATTCCGGGAAGTTTCCAAATATCAAAAATGTCAAAGTTAGTCAATTTGTATCGAGTTCATTTCCAGATGCCGAAGAAGTTGAATTCTGCAATGTATTTGAGCCAATACCTGATACAATTAAAAGAATAAATGCTACTGTTGAAACTATTGGCGATTTAGAAGAGAATGAAGTAGAAAGATTGATAGGTCTCACATGTGATTTAGATAACGCTAAAGAGCTGAAAATAATAAAGAAAGCTCCACTAACTAGTTTAAATTTGAACGGCAACGACGACATAGATATTTCGTGTCTTTCTCATCTAGAATTAAAAATATTAATATTGCGCAATTTGAAGATGCCCGATAGCTTTAATCGTATGCCTTTGCAGGAGTTAGAATTGCATACAGATAAGATGCCGGCTATCACTTGTCAGACTTTACGGAAATTGATAATACATAAAGCAGAAGTAGATATCACACTTATTAATGCTCCGATTGTTTATCTAGAGTTGTATGGATGCAATCGAATTAGACTCTTGGAAAACTTATCGAAGTTAAATTTAGTGCATTTTGTAATTAGCAGCAGGATATCTATCAAAAGAATAATTGACGCGATCAGCAAATGTAAACTGAAGACTCTAGAACTGTTAGGATTTAAACTATTGAACGATAAACATATGCTTTCTTTACCTAGCACCATAACTAGATTAGTAGTAGATGGAGGTATGATTACAGGAGAAGTTTTACCGCCGCACATATCGGATTTGTATATTTCAGGTGATATTACACATGAAGGAATGATGAATATATCCAAGTTGCCATTAAGAGAGTTAGCATTCGGAGAATGCGGAATTACAGATGATATGCTGTATCATATTAGAAATCTGGAGCTTACCGATTTGGCAATTAGAGATAATCCTATTACGCCGGTAGGTATAAAACATATTGCGAATATGCCGCTAAGAAGACTAGATTGCAAGGAAATGGACACTCTTGAACTTATTAAAGCTTTGAAATCATAATATATAGATGGACAGAATAGGCAAAAATTGTATAGAACTTATAGCGCAGAATTTAACGTTCAATGAGATAGCGACTTTTAAAACTTGCAAACTAATCAACTCCATTGATTTTTATAAAAACATCAAAAAGACAAGTTTAATAACTAACGCAAAGGAAAAAATAGCTCACTGCAAAAATTTAACTTATGTTGAAGTGTTCGAAGAAATCTCTCTCAAGGATTTACCACATCTGGAAGAAGTAAAATTCTCCGGTCCTATTTTTATGATTGATAATATAAAGAGAATACATGTGATATGCATGCGATATGAAGATATAGATAAATTGTGCGAGTACCTGCATAGAAAGGTTCAGGCGGTGTCACTGAGATTTACTACTGAATTCATAGGATATAACTTGATAAAAATGATTAAAGACGCTAATCCCAAGAATCTAGGCGTGGCAGGCACTCTGAATAAATTTATGCCAGTGTTTGATATGGACTTAGAAAAATTCGATATAAATGGATTAACAGCCGAGCTAGGAACAACAGATAATCCGCCGATAAAAAACAGTAGTATCAAAGAATTATCGTTTAGTTTTATGAATGTAACGAATCAGATAAATATGCCAAACTTAAAAAGACTTGCATTATATTGTTGTTCAATTGAGTTGTCGCGGCTAACGTGTAAAACCATCGAAGAACTAGAATTATTTGAGTGTAAAACAGACAAAAACAGATTAGCGGAGTTCCCATTGAGAAAACTAATAATCAACAATTGCGAGTCAATGCTTACTGGTCCCGCGGTAGAGTTAAAAAGTTTAGTAGAATTGGAAATTATGAATTGTAAAGATGACACTATAAGATTAATAGATAGCGCATTCAAAATGCCGGCGCTCAGAGTATTAGCTTTCAAGAACGAATTTGTTACTAGGAAGAAATTAGAATGCGCGACATGGCCTATTAAAACAATAAACGTAGTTAAATCTAGTATTTCGCCATTGGATAAGGCTTATTTTGAATCTAAAGGTATTTCTGTTCAAGTATATAATGGGTCAACGCAAGAGCAAATGCCAAGCTGATCATCAGCAAGCTATTGGCAAAAATGACCAAAATCAGCAAGCTGATAGTGACTATTACTATGTTATGAGTAACATCAGAGAAGTAGAAGAGAATGCTTATAAAAAACGTATCATAGTAGTTACAGAACAATATGATATTGTCCATACGTGTGAAGGAGACTGTGACGCAGATAGAAATATAGAATCTCATTATGATTTCCAACACGTCATAGGAACAGGCGAGAATAAGATAATATACAACTGCAAGCTATTGCGAGTAGAATTATATGACAGAATCCCTCATATAAACCAGTTAACACAAATTACAGTTCACATATTTTACACGCCGATCAACTGCAAAAAAGTCAAGATTATACCAATGAAAAAAGAACCATTTGTAGTAATACGTTCTATGCGTAATGAATTTATGTATCAGACGACGAATGCTCCATCATAATCCTATAAACAAGTGTCTGGCAGGAATTCCGCTGACTTTTAGCTGTCGTAGTGGCAATCCACGCAAACGATTGAGCCCGACAATACTAAAATTACAGTCTATTAAAGTCAAATAGTTTATTGGCATGTCCGCAAGATGATGAATATTATCATCTGTTATATCGACATTTTTGAAAGTTAAATCGGATATCTTATTTTTTGCAATCCACCGTAGACCCGCGTCGGATAATCGCACGTCAAATGCATAATTTCCACATAGCTCCAGAACTGTCAAATTCGATAATTGCAACTTATTACAATCAATCTCCATGCATCCAATAATTTTTAGATCAGTAATAGTGTTAGGTAATCGAGCTATCAAATCAGGATCCGTACGACAAATTGTAATTGATAGTTTAGTAAGAGTATCTGCGATAATATCGGATTCGACAAACATAGTAGCGCACTTCAACTGCGTTATAGTTAATTTAAGAGGAGCGCTAGTAAATGTTCGACGTCTTAGTCTGCAACTAGCCAATGAAAGATATTTCAAATTAGGTAATTCTAAATCTTCCATATACACTACCATACCATACATAGTTAGACTTTCTAAAGCATTATTAAATTTAATAGAATCTACGCTGTTAGCAGGATCACATTTAATATCCAATTTTTTTAGAGCCATTCTATTTATAAATGTAATCTCTGAAGGAAACGAAACTACAAATTCTTCGATATTTAATAATTCAAGATTGGAAACACTGGCACTCTTTTGCATAAGGGACAAACTGCGTAGTGGTAATTCTTTCATTTTCTCTATTGTATCATTGTTTAAGTAGTGAGCTTTTAAAGACGTAACAGGTAATTTCTTATCACATAATCGTGCAATAAAATCTGGGGTCAGATAATCTTCAATTTGCAATGATTCAAGTTGTAAATCAAGTATATCTTCTCTGAATCTACCGGTTGTAAGATGCCCATGGAAATCAGGGAATTCGACACTATTAAATTCGTGAACATGCAATTTACGTAGTTTAGGAAAGTTAACCTGCGGATTACTCGTGTATTCGGAATAACAGTCCAATGATTCAATAGGTAGACATTCCAAATATCCAACATCTTCTGATCTGAAAGTAGTGATTTTGAGCCTTTTTACTTTGGGACACCAACATACTAAATGAGGAATCATAGTACGATTAGTAACTACTACATAATCAAGTTCACCGAGAATAGCTTGCCGTAATCGATGGATAGACTTAGATACTTGCAAAATAATTGCTATGTCAAACAGATCCAAGAACGGAGCTAGCTTATGTAATATTAGATCATTAGACAGCTTCATCGTATATAATTTCAAATTTAAAAAGTGAAAATAATACATGTTATAATGAGTTCTCAACGGTTGAAGCAAATACTAATTGGCGCCGCCGCAGTGGCGATGGCACAACAATTTCAAATCAGAGCACTCAACAGAACGATGCGATATCAATCGGAAAAATGCGATGAATTCATTAAGCGCGTAGATGGATTGATTGAAAAAATAAACGAAGATCTGGCAGTGCTAAAAGCTGATTACAACTGCCGTAGGTAATTTTTTTAATAAGGCAATCCGCTAATATTAAGATCATCAATAGAAACAGAACTTAGATTCAGTCCGGCAGTGTTGATGTACTTATTGTATACAGCGTCAAATAGAACACTGTATAGCATTCTGAGTCGTATAATATCGAACCTAAGATCAAGATGTCCTAATACTGGAATATTCATCTTAGATCGATTTTTGCCATACGCATAAAGTGCTTTGTTGGCATCCTGCGACATATTTAGAAAATGATCATCGTAGTCTATCTCACCAGCAAATGCAGAATTATAAGCTTGATTAGGTAAGTTATTGAATTTTTTACCCAACTCTAATATTGACCGGTAAGCACTTTCAAGTTTAGTTACTATTGCAGCATCATTTGGTGTCGACGGTACGTCATTACTCGGTAACTCATTCGCGAAATAATAGCCATTGCCTAAAATCGTTAGTAACTGGGCGTCGGTAATAGACTTACCATTTTTGTCAGTAAATGTTTCCCGCGGCCAGCTCACGCAAATATACCAAATAACAATTAGCAGAATCGCAATAATAACGCCATAAACAAGATCAGAAGTTTCCATTGTAATCTATATTAGTTCAAAAAAAATTATCACGACATGACAATTTCACCTGAGTAATCACGTTTCAATTTGGAAATAATATTAAGAAAGACTTTCTTTAATACTATTGGGCATGGCAGTAATGTTCTAATGATATCATCAATTCTCTCCGTGTCAACACTGCAATTTCTTGGCATATGTTTCATAACATAAATACATGAACAGCAGAATATTTCAGATATGAAATTAAAATATATGTGTAAATTTTTGGAGTATGCGGACTGAAAATTAAACATATTGGTATTTGCACATCTTTCCAATTCAGAACGGAACAATTCCATTTGTTTGGGCAGAAATATTTTTGACAAATTGATCTGGTATTCTTCTAGAACATAGAATAATTGCGACAGAGAGTATTCACTTGGTGGATTTCCTTCAAATCCTCGATTGACCACAAGATTGTTGATGAACTTCCAGGTGTCAGCAGGAATATCTTTGTGTGGAAGTACCGCAATTTTGTTTGATTGTTTTGCAGTTTCTATTATTTTTGTTATCACAGTTGAATGTTTAGTGAAAATCACGTCTAGCTCAACTACTTCTTCACAATTAACTGCGACGGACAACTGTAAAATATCAACTTTAGCTTCTTTTGAGGATTCTTCCGCAATTGATTCATCGGATATTTTGCGTTTTTCAGCCATGATTATACTTATAATTCAGCACAATTCAATTTTACATTTGCAGAAAATGATGGGTAGGAATTGGAGGCAATACTAAATACCTCAAAGGTAGATGTTTTATTTTTTTGACTCCTTCAACGGTAATATTTGCAATTTGGATCGATAAATAGTTCAATGGCATTGCAGCCAGATGATGAATATTACTATCAGTTATCGAAGCAGTGTCTAAATACAAATTGGTAATTGGCATCCGGGCGATATCAATCAGTGTTTTTTCAGTTAGAGTAAATTGATCAAAAATGGTTAGCAAACACAGATTAGGCAAATATGGAAAGTTATCAAAATACGCATGTTCCATAGGGGTTATTGTCAGATATCTCAGTGTTTGCGGAAGTTGCTCAAGGAGGCTAGGAGTGACAAATGTAGTTATGTATAGAGTGTGCAAATTGCAGTTTATATAAGGGCAAATCATCGCAGTATCAACATGCAAAATGCGAACACTATCAGGTACACGCGTTCTAAATTCACATTGATTTAGACTTAAATGATAAAGATTAGGAGTATCCAATTCAATAACACATCTTCTTGTTAATTCTAAATGTTTAAGAGTACTATGCTTTACAGTAATATCAGGAGTAACCGTTGAGTTTTCACATATAGTTAATCTTTCCAATGGCATATCTTTAATAAGATTATTATCAAAATACCAAGTTACTAGTTCTTTAAGCTTGAATTGTGTAAGTATTGTCCAAGCCGGCATCGGTCCATATGTAGTTTCATCTATTATAAGCTTTTTTAAGTTTAGTCCTGCCAATAAGTGCAGTTGATTATCTCTTACACGTATTTTCGTTATGTGAGGACAAATCACGTCTGTTAAATATAAAACTTCCAATTCTTTAAGATTAGGGAATAATCCATGGGGAAATCCACTCGAAATAGATGTAATAATTTTATTAACTGAAATATCTTCTAATAGTTTGCAACCGATAAATGGTTCGATATATGCGACTCGTATTTTTTTCAGATAAGGCGCGGTTACTTTACAAGTTATAACGCTGAGACATTCAAATGATTCTATCGGCAGTTGAAATAGCAAACGTAACGCGCTCGTCGAGATTCTATAATTTTCAACTATTACATTTGTCAGCCGCGGACAGTGTTCAACAACTGCGTCTAAATACTTATCGCTTTTAATAACAGCATGCTTATTACGTATCAGCATCTCACGTAAACACTTGTGGAAACGTTTAGATACTGCGCCATAAATAACAATGTCGTATATGGTTAAATATGAAGATATATTATATATAATATCAGTAGTGATACGCATGTCGTATATATGTAATATAATAGCAGAATATCTAGGTAAGTATAAGTTACTTGAATGGATTGACAAAAGTAAACTAGAGGTCAGACTGTTGAATACTAACCCTTATGCAATAGATCACTTGCTAGAATTCGATCTAATTGATTGGGACTTTATATTAGGTAATCCTAACGGATTATTCATTTTTAAAGACAATTTGCATCGATCAACAACACACAAATATTTATCTGCAAATTACGAGTGCGTAGATTTCTTGATTAGTAGTGGAGTTGAACTGAATGTAAAAGCATTACTACACAATCCAAACGGATTTCATCTATGTGAAAAATACGCAGATTCTCTTACAGATACACAGTGGAACCAAATACATAACATGAAACTTCTAAAATTCGCCAAAGCAAAAAAAGGCAAATTTAAACTTACGACGCTCGCCGATTGCGATTTAACTAACTTGAAAATAGAGAAAAACTTTAATGACATAACGGGAATAAATAAAGTACACGTTTCGATCCTAAAAAAATATGCAAACATGATAGAATTTTTCCCGGGAGTTAATGTCAAGAACAAAGAAGCGTATATTCCAGATATGTATATGAAATATATAGGCTGGGATAGAGCATCGCGTTATAGATGTTTGACACATTATTTAAAAGAAGATCCATCGCGTATTAATTGGGAGACACTCAGTGGCAATGCAAACGCATTAAAAATCTTAGAAAAAAATCAAGATAAAATAGATTATACAATGCTTAGTATGAATCATGGTATATTCAAGCTCGAAATAGACAAGGATATTTTGTCTGCGCTCAGTTTTCTTTCACTGCCGTAACAGACACACTAATGGTACAGGGCGATAATAAGTCAAGCGGCGTAGGTTTAATTTTTTCAAATGAAACAATCCTTCATGCGTTATATTATTGCCAGTAATGTTCAGTATTTGAACATAAGGTATAAATTGCATCGCATCATCATCCAAACCACAGTCAATAAGTTCTAACTCATAAAGCGGCAAATTAGAGATCATTAGCATATGATCCAAAGTTAGTGATATACCTGTAATTGATAAGTATGACAGTTGCGGTAAACTATCCAACATAACATTATGCGCTCCAAGTAAAGTTAATCGTTCCAAGCCGTCAAAGAGTTCTGTATTTTTCATAATACAATCATCAGATATTTCGAGTGATCGGCATTTTATAAACGGTAGTGGTTCGTGCGCACTGTCTATCACTGCTAAACTTTCTAAATTTAGCAGCTCTAAATTATAAGCATCGAATAATGTGCAATTAATCAAGGTTAATCTTCTTAGTTTCAATTTACTAAGTTTAAATATGTTAACTTCGACATTATAAATAGTCAGATCAATCAGCGCCGGAAAGTTTGCATTAGTTAACTTATTAAGCGATTTATTACAAATAGTCAGTTTTACCAAGGCGGGAAAGTGCCCAAATACCACCGCTGCATTGTGTCTGATAAGTACGAGTTCTTCTAACAAGGGAAAAGATATAATATGTCTAGTTTGTATGTGTGTAATTAGCTCCAAATTTCGTAAAGGCGCCATTGAGTAAACTTTTTCTAGATCAAAGATGTCTTTCACAGTAAAACTTGCTGATACCATAGGCAATTTTACCATAGTGCATTCTTGCGTACAATGTAGTTTTTTTATATGAGGCGATTTTCCATAATAAGTATTGCATTTAAGTTCTTCTACGTTTAGATTATCACTCATAAAATCTCCCGGATACTCCAAATATTCTAATTTATTGAATTTTGCACCAGTTACTAAACATTGCGGCGACGAGATTATAAGCCGCTTTATAGGTAGTTTATATATTAGCATATAATCCGGCACACGTGAATCTTTCCTTTTCGGTCTAATGTGATCAGGTGAATTTTGTTCCAAACTACATTTTATAGTTAGGTTAGTTATGCGTGGACATTTTTCTACTAATTTTCGTATGTTAGTACCCGCATAAATTGTGGCTGTTGTAACGCGCGAATAAGCATCTGCACCTCTGAATACTCTAGCGCAAATACTAAGATCATGCAAATCTAAGAATTGGGCAATTACGTTTATGAATATCTGCGGCGAAATTTTGCTCATTCTATAATTCACTTTTTAGATTTTTTTTCATAAAAACTTGACATATTCTACAATTGTGTAAAATTTTAAGTTTCGTGCTAAAATTTTGCATTTTGTACTCTCAGACCAAACTACATTAAACTACATGTACTTTATACAGCAGGACAGATGATTAATAACAACAGCATAATATCAAACGATCATAATATATGAATTATTTGTCAATTTTTTGTAACAAATTAACATTTTTTCTGCATTCAGATATGATTTCCTGACCTCATAAGTTTCGCGCACCCACAAGCGGTGTAGTGTAGTGTACAGCACACTACACTACACTACACTGCGAATATTACCGAAGAGACATTTCACGTACCTTACGTGGTCGTACGTATAATCTACAACAAACGCGCTATCGGATATGATTATTCTTTTTCTTATGTAAAAAATTAATCACTTTCAGAATCGTCATCATTTTCTACCCAAATAAATCCTTTGTTGGTTCTCTTTTTCTCATAACCACATTTTTCCATCAAATATGCAAATTTACTCTCGCTAAGTTTATCGCCATTTTTGGATATGAATTTACAGTAATACTTTCGTATAGTTTTTTGCCCGGGAGGATTATCCTCTATCCATTTACGATATTTACTGTTTTTGCTCTTTGTAGGTTTGCTATTTTTATCCCTATTGACGATGTCGCCGTTTACATTACCATTTACATTTATGAAATTGTTAGTAATATTGACAATATCGCGCGGATCGAGAAGTTTCAGCCCTTCAGAAGTATGAGTATAAGCACTTATTGGCATTTGTATATATAGTTTTTTAGTTAACTCGTCATATTTTGATTCTATTAAACTTAGCCGGGCTTTTATGTTGTCGTCAGGATAAGTATCAATGAATTTTTGCATTTCAACTATACCATCTCCATATGATCCGGATAAACTTTTTAGTACCATACAAAATTTACTATCGCTTACGGGAATGCATGATATATGATTCGGCTTCAAAGTTACAAAATGTTTTAGAAGTTGAGTTTTTATAGAATCAATATTACTTTTTCTGCAAACAATAACAAAATTTTGTGTTTCAGTAGAAGGAATAATCTGAGAATGTTCAACCTCATCCGGATCACCTAGTTTGCGCGCATCGTAAATTTGAGTAATATAAGATCTATAATCAGCGTATTCCGTAAATACTTTATAAAATCCGCTGGCTAAGACAATAATATCTCCTTTTTTAGAATTAGATAAAGCCTTTGAAACAGTAGAATAAATTGTATCTTCACGCCCGTCTCTACTCATATACATTCTAATTAACTTCGAATCGGACCCGCGCTCAGCGTCGTATAGTTCACGCATCTTATTTATAATTTTAGTAGCGGACCATTCTTCAGATTCCGCTATTGATGTAATATCTATTAATTTGTCGGCGAGATCCATCTATATTAAAAAAATGAATTAAATATACTCATGCTTAAACGATTGGGAAATGATATACTAATAGCAGTTGCTTCATTCTTGAAATTATGGGACGTATCTCTCTTATGCCGCGCGATAGGCAATGTAAAAGGTATTTACTCCAGGGTTAAAATTGTGGAAATTAACAAATTCTCTGATATTGGTATGATTGCAAGATATTGTACACATGCCTCTACTCTATATATTAACGTATATATTAAAGATAATGATTTGAATAAGCTTAGGCTACTCCCTATCAGTAGAATAATATACTCTACGGAAGTATCAATGAATCGGTGTTTGGAAATATTTCCCAATCTATCATATTTGGAGGCCGGTATCGTACGCGATATAAGTAAGTTACCTAATATAGAGGTTAAGTTTAGAGGAAGAATAACTGAAGTATCAAATAACATTACAAAATTGCATGGTAAATTAGGATCTATAGAAGCGCTTCGAAGTTTGTCTGCAAAAGCAGGCCGCATTTTGCCATTTGAATCTCTATGTATTGAGGATGTAGATGGTAATGCAATGGATGCAATGAAGAGAATGCCATTAAAAAATTTGGAAATAAAAGAGTTTAGAGCAACGCACACTGATATTTCGCAACTAGCCTGCTTGAAATTAGATCGTCTGACTCTGAGAAGATTGAATATTCCTGCTAATTTTACAGGTATGGCATTAAAGGAACTAGTCTGTATTGGTATTTGGAACGTTGGCGCCGATATTAAATTTCAGAATTTACAAAAACTTAAAATAACAGGCTGCCAAGTAGACATTGAAACTATGGTTCATCTACCGATTGCAGAATTAATATTGCAGCGATGTAGCATAAATAATTTAAAAAGTCTAAGAAAGATGAAAATAACCCATTTGGACATTACCCCGTCCATAGCAATAGCTGAAATAGTAGAAGTTATATGTAGTTTGCCTCTTACATCACTAAAAATAGATAATGTATCTCTGTCAGATGACGACCTCCGAAGATTTCCAAGCACGTTGAAAACTCTATCTATTACTAGTCATGAAGATATTTATGGCGAAATGGAAGATCCAGAAGAGCCCGACCCAGAAGTTGAAATCACCGGCGAAATACTGCCGCCCAATTTAATCGAACTAGAATTTCATAATATACTAATAACGCAGGCCGGTCTAAGAAATATTGCGAGATTGCCTATAAAATCTTTAACACTGGTGAACTGCGAATTAACAGATGAGAAAATACGTATACTATACGGTATGGAACTTACATACCTTAATGTATGGAAGAATAAAGTTACTAGCTGCGGGCTGAAAGGATTAATGCATATGCCGCTTACAACATGTAAACACGATCTTATCGATTTCTTACGAGCCAACAAATAAGTTAAAAGTGATTCTATTTAATATAGTACAATGATTGCCGCCGCTGCTTTGATGATTATAATCCAATTTGGATTGATCCAATTTGCAAATGCCGAATTCTTCAGAACGTGTATTGTGCGAGATGGAGGAAGTGTTTATTGCAGTAATCGCCAAATGATAAGTTTGGAGGCAGCCGAAATAACTCAGCTGTGTGAATTTGTTAAGTATGATGCGATGCTATGCAGTATTGAACGTGATTATTGCGGTTGCGCGGTTAGACCTAATAACTGTACGAATAACTCCACTGATGTGCTTGTTCCTTTGGTAGTTGAAGTATCACGTAATGAGAATACAATCACTGCAATTATTGTAATTACTGCTTTTGCATACGTACTTATCTGCTTTGTAACGGTAAGACTTATCTACTTGCAGAAACACTTTCGCGAATACGCCGAAGCCCGCCTGGCTGGAGTACAGTATTAAAAAAGTGATATTTTTTTAATATAGATGAGGAGAATAGACAAATCGCTAGAAAATGATTATTACAAAGCAGATACTCCGAGATGCAAATTTCTGCGAATTAGAATAGCGCAACTGCTTACCACCGATCTTGTAAGTGTCGTACTATCTTACAACAGCGATTTACTGGACAATTTCGCGGGGTTAGTCAAAACGGTACAGGAGAGAGTATTATTTCCGACGACTAACATAAGAGTACAATCTGTGTACGAACCAATTCCCGGATTGAAATTAATGTACAACAAAATAGACACAATGAATGATGATCCAATATCTGTATTGCAAGAACTCAGGACACACAGTTTACGATTTTGGTTTGTTAACGCTGATAAAGTATTCTTATTCATACCAAGTGGATTATCAGCAAATGTCGATAACCCAGTGCTAGCACCTATATCGGTATTACTTAGCGACGCTACAGATCCAGGAATTGCTGATATGTTGTATAGTATTAATAGAGAATACATACATCCGGGAGTTATAGAAACTGTATGCGGTATTATGGCGTATGTACGTATGTTAAAAAGTGATCTTCTAATATAATGAATTACTACAAAGCCAACACCGCGAGATGTCAAGGATTAAAAGTTCTAATTACCGAATTACTAACTAAGGATTTAGTCGATATAGTATTATCTTACAATAATGACATAATAGACAACATAGAAAGGATTAAAGAAATTACGACGTACGCACAATCTCCGTTTAAATTAACTGTAACGTTGCAAGGTAACTTAAATCGCCCGATTTTAAACATAAAATACGATAATTATGCAAATATGCCCGATACTCTAGGAGATGCACTGGCGCAATTAAAATATTGTTTTGACATTCGTGTTGGATTTATCAATGCCGATAAAAT